>JGI24005J15628_10000346_pt1 | contig 27497 bp, 26 predicted proteins | sample LinPmetageLP40_FD_15628 | JGI IMG/M metagenome (IMG submission 15628)
GGAACTATAGTAGCAAACATTGATGGTAATGAGGTGTTTGTACCATTATCGCAGGGTAACCGTCACTACGCAGAAATCATGCGTCAGGTAGCTGCTGGCGATTTGACTATAGCCGATGCTGACTGATGTTTGGTGAACTGGCATTATCTGAAAGAGCATTAGCCGCGCAAGGAATTATAGAGTTCGGCGTAGCTGAGATGATCGGTACGTCCAGTAAGGCGTCCGTGGCATCTGGTATAATGTCCGGTGTTATAGATGCGTCGGCCAACTTTACGCAGTCTACCAACGCGATGTTTATAGCTAGTAATACCTCTACACAGATTGCTAGCTTTATTCAAAGCACTGATGCTTTTAGTATAAGGACAACATCAGTAGAGCTTGAGTCTGTGTTTGTCCAGTCTTCAACCGCTGCGCTAGTCGCAAGTGGCGTGTCAACACAGATTGCTAGCTTTACGCAATCGGCAGATGTCTCGTTGATTGCATCGGGCATAGCGGAGATGAGCTTTAACTTTACTCAGTCATCAGCGGCTATTAACATTGCATCAGGTGTGATTACACAGGACTTTAATTTTACCCAGTCTGTCGCTCCATCTATAGTATTTAGTACATCTGTAGATATAGAGGCATTATTTACTCAGTCTGTTATAGGTGGATTAATTAGACTTGGTGTGGCAGAAATGAGTGCATCATTTATAATGACCGCAGATGGTCGTATATTGTGGACGGAAATTGTTCCATCTGGTGCGGAAACATGGACTCAATTAACACATACTGGCGATTCATGGACAGAAATCAATGCTAGTGGTACAATCGAGCAGTGGGCGGAAAAGGTGGTCTAAATGGCTAGTACATATACATCTAATATTGGCATAGAAAAACCCTCAACCGGAGAGCAATCGGGTACTTGGGGTTCGACTACAAATACAAACTTTGACATTATTGACCGCGCTATTAACGGCGTTGGTGCGATTACGTTGTCTGGCACAACCCACACGCTTACAACATCTGACGGGGCTTTGTCTGATGGAGGATTTAAAGTCCTTGTTCTGGGTGGTTCGCCTAGCGGTACAAACACAATTACCATAAACCCAAATGATCAGGACAAGGTTTACCTAGTTAAAAATGGTTCTGGACAAACTGCTACGTTTACGCAAGGTAGCGGTGCAAATGCTAGTATTGCAAATGGTGATATAGCGTGGATTTTTGCTGATGGTGCGGGTTCTGGAGCAGCAGTTACAACTGTTACTTTAAACACCTCACAAATAAATGACGGTGCCATTACCTCTGCTAAGATAGCTGACGGAACGATTGCTACTGCTGACATGGCTGATAGCTCAATTACAACAGCTAAAATCGTAGACGGCACGATTGCCACTGCCGATATTGCGGATGATGCAGTCACTTCTGCAAAAATAGCAGATACAACAATTGTTGCTGGGAACATTGCCAATAATACGATAACCGCTACTCAGATAGCTGCTGACGCAGTGGGTGCTTCAGAGTTAGCTGACAACGCTGTGGATACAGCGGCACTTGCCACAAACTCCGTGACTACAGCTAAAATTACAGATGCGAATATAACCGCAGATAAATTAGCTAATGATGCTGTCGTTACAGCCGCAATTGCTGACGATGCTGTCGTCACAGCCTCAATTGCCGATAATGCTGTCGTTACAGCTTCAATTGCTGATGGTGCCATTACATCCGCTAAGCTTGCTACAGGGGCTGTAAGCAGCGGGTTCGTCTCTGGTATGCTCATGCCACACGCTGGTAGCTCGGCCCCTACAGGCTGGTTGCTGACCTATGGACAGGCTGTATCTAGGTCCACTTATGCTGACCTGTTTAGTGCCATTGGTACTACCTACGGTACAGGTAATGGCTCTACTACTTTCAACTTGCCTGACCTACGTGGTCGCACAATTGCTGGTCAAGACGATATGGGTGGCTCTTCCGCTGACCGCCTTACAAATCAGTCGGGTGGTGTAAACGGAGACACGCTTGGTGCCTCTGGTGGTGTGGAAACACACACACTTACCACAGCGCAACTAGCCGCACATACGCACACATCAAATGTAACTCTTCCTGCTGACGCAGGAACCTCTGGCGGTGTGTTTGGAGCATCTAAAGTTATAAACTCTGGCTCTACAGCCAGCTTTACTGGAACCTCTGGTTCGGCGGGTAGTGGAAGCGCACACAATAACGTACAACCTACATTGATCCTAAATTACATCATCAAAACATAACAGCAGGAATCAATCTAACAAGTTACACACGGAAATACTCAAGGACAGGGTTTTTTAATGCCATTACAAAAAATACAATTTAATCCGGGCATTAATCAGGACATTACATCTTATAGTAATGAAGGTGGTTGGCGCGATTGTGATAAAATTAGATTTAGGCTTGGATACCCAGAGAAAATAGGTGGATGGGAGAAGTATAGCTCTTCTACATATCTTGGTTCTGCTAGAGCTTTGCATAATTGGATAGCATTAGACGGCTCTAACTATTTAGGCATAGGCACTCACCTTAAGTATTATATAGAAGAAGGTCAGGCGCTTTCTGACGTAACTCCTATAAGGCTTGCAACAAGTGCTGGAGATGTAACATTCTCCGCGTCTAATGGAAGCACGGTTTTAACCGTAACTGACGCTTCTCATGGCGCATTTGAGAATGATTTTGTTACATTCTCTGGAGCGGCTTCTTTGGGCGGCACAGTTACAGCTACAGTGTTAAATGCAGAGTATCAGATAGTTAATATCGTGGATGCTAATAATTACAAGGTGACACTAGCCAGTGCAGCAAATTCTTCAGATACGGGTAATGGTGGTGGTAGCACTGTCGGCACTTATCAGATTAATGTCGGGCTTGACAGTGTTGTTGGCGGTACTGGGTGGGGAGCGGGTACATGGGGTCGGGGCGGCTGGGGATCTGCTGAACCAAATGGCCTTACGACCACGACAGAAATACGATTGTGGTCGCACGACAACTTTGGTGAAGACCTCATAATTAATCCAAGAGATGCTGGTATATTCTATTGGGACAGAACAAATAATCTTTCTACTAGAGCAATAGAACTTTCGACGTTATCTGGGACAAAAACTAGCGTTCCTACAATTGCTAAGCAAGTTCTTGTATCAGATCAGGATAGGCATGTTTTGGTCTTTGGCTGTGATGATATAGGTGCAAACTCATCTGCGACTCAAGGCAATGGCACCCAAGACCCACTTTTAATAAGATTTTCTGATCAAGAGAACCCTATAGACTACTTCCCAACTTCAACAAACACCGCTGGCAGTTTAAGACTAGGCTCTGGCTCTACGTTTATGCAGGCAGTAGAAACAAAAAGAGAAGTTCTAATATGGACTGACACATCGTTATTTTCTATGAGGTTTATAGGACCGCCATTTACATTTGGTCTACAGCAACTTTCATCAAACATAACTATAATGGGTCCAAATGCGGCAGCGGCAACAGAAGATGTTGTCTACTGGATGGGAATAGATAATTTCTACAGATATGCTGGTCAGACAGAACAGCTAGAATGCACTGTAAAAGATAAAATCTTTCAGGATTTTAACCTTTCTCAAAATCAAAAGGTTGTATCTGGAGTAAATTCTGAGTTTTCTGAAGTCTTTTGGTTTTATCCTTCTGCATCAAGCTCTGATAATGATAAGTATGTAGTCTATAATTACGGTCAAAATATTTGGTATTTTGGCACAATGTCTAGAACAGCTTGGCTTGACAGAGGCACAAGAATTTATCCGATAGCTGCTGGCGATCAGTATTTATATAATCATGAGTTTGGGTACGATGATGATGGATCATCGATGTCATCTTATATTGAGTCTGCCGCTATGGATATGGGTGATGGAGACAGGTTTACATACATCAAACGAGTCATACCTGATCTTACGTTTACTGGTTCTACCGATTTAACTTCTCCTCAAGCTACTTTTACAATAAAGTCTAGGAACTTTCCGGGTGCGAGCTTTGTAAATACAGAGTCTGGGGTGACAACAAGAACTTCATCGTCCCCAGTAGAGCTTTATACAGATCAGTTATTTTTAAGGACAAGGGGCAGGTCATTTGTGCTTCGTGTTGAGTCTTCGGCAGCAGGGGCAAAATGGAAACTTGGAAGCCCAAGGATTGATATGATTCAGGATGGTAGAAGGTAATGTCGTCAAATGAGATAGCACCACCACGACTCCCAGAAGCACCTAATGAGTATTCTGTACAGTATATGCAGGATCTTATTAGGGCGCTTGAGTTGTTTATAACTCAAGAAAGAAACCCCGGCGAGATGCGGGGAACAAAAATAACTCTCACAAATTTACCAACCAGCGCGAGCGGCTTGGGGTCTGGAGCTTTATATAACGATAGTGGAACTGTTAAAATTGTATCATAGTACAAATATGGATTGATGCCATGGCAGAAAAAAAGTTTCAAAATGACACTGAATACGCGAAGTATGACCTAGACGGAGATGGTGAGATTACTGATGAGGAACTTGAACACGCCAAAGAAATACGAGAAACAGAGCGTGATTTGCGAAAAAGTTTAGCTCAGCTTAGAATGGCTAGGTACACGTTGGTAGGAATGGGGATATTTACAGTAATAATGTTTGCTATGCCAGTTGAAAAAATTGAGGCATTATCAAACATAAGCAATTTATTTTATATTAGCGGGGCTGGTATAGTCGGGGCTTATATGGGCACAACAGCTTGGATGAGTAAAAAATGATACAGGCTTTAATAGGACCAATATCAGGGCTAGTTAGCTCTTGGATGGATAAAAAGACAGAGGAGCAACGAGGTAAGTCTGCTGTTGCCAAAGCAAAGGCAGAGGCAGAGGCGCAAGTTATGGTTTCAGCAGCGACATCTACCGCAGATTGGGAGCGGTTGATGGCGAAAGGCAGTCAAAGCTCTTGGAAAGACGAATGGCTTACAATTTTGTTCTCAATCCCGCTTATATTGGCCTTCTGTGGTGATTGGGGTAGAAACATTGTTTCACAAGGCTTTGCTGCTTTAGAGGTTATGCCTGATTACTACCAGTATACGTTGGGGGTAATCGTGAGCGCATCATTTGCCGTAAGGTCAGCGACCAAGTTTTTTGGGAAAAGGTAATGGCTAGAGAAGATTATGATGGTGGATTTAGTGCCTCTAATACTGGTGCCGCCGCTCAAGGAATAGATCAGTCAGCAATAAGCTCACAAGTTATGGCTAGTCAGCCGCTTGGCGCTGTTGCTCCAACCATGGGCCAGCAGGGTGCTAATGGTGGTATAGCTGATATACTGAGCAAGCAAGACTTTTTTAATCAGAACAATATAACCCTTACAAATCCATATGGCGCTTCGTTCTTGGGTGCAGACCCGTCTAATGTTGATTACTCCGGCATCTTCTCTGAACAACAGAGGGGGGATATCATGAATTTGGCTTATGACAGGTATCGTAATCCATTTGCAGAATACAACATATTCGGCGACACAGTGGGCGGGAACACTGAAACTGGCGAGGTTAGATATGGTTTAGACTCGTTTGGAAGCTCCCCAACAACATTTTTAGGTGATGTTGTAAATGTTCCTGTTCCAAAAAGCTATTCTAGAAGCCTAGCAGAAATGACGCCTGCTGGTTTGGGCCTTCTGATTAGAATGTTGCCTCAAGAACAGAAGAAAATGATCGAGGCTGACAGCTTGCCCGGTGGAATACCCACAGCCGCTGAAGGCAGGACAGAGTATGAAGCAAGCAATAGAAAAGGCACCTTCCTTGACAACATAAAAGCTGCACTTTCAGGAGCGCCCAAATGAACATAGACAAGTTGAGAACAGAGATTGCAGAAGATGAGGGATGCAAGTACGAAATATATTTAGATCATCTTCACCTACCAACTTTCGGAATCGGTCATTTAATTACTAAAAACGATGAAGAATACGGCAAGCCTGTTGGCACAGTGATCGAACAAGAAAGGGTGCAGAAAGTATTTGCCCTTGATATGGCGGTTACTGTTGATGAATGCAAAGAGTTGTATTCAGACTTTGATGATTTACCAGAAGAATGCCAACATATAATCGCAAATATGATGTTTAATATGGGCAGGCCGCGTCTTTCTAAATTTGTGGGTATGAAAAGAGAGGTGGATGCTAGGCTGTTTGATGCAGCAGCAGACGAGATGGTCGATTCGAGATGGTATACGCAAGTCCCGAATCGTGCTAGAAGATTAGTTGACAGAATGAGGGCGTTAGCCGCCTCAAAGGAGTAGTTTATGGCTTTACCATTGATATTAGGATTAGCTGGTTCTGGTCTAGCTGGTGCTGGCATGTTGGGTGGAAACGTACTATTAGCTAGCGCCCTTGGCTCTGGTATTGGCTCTCTAGCTCAGGGCGATGATCTTGAAACGGCTGTAGGAACTGGCCTCATGTCTTATTTTGGGGGTAAGGCTCTAGGTAGCATGTTTGGCAGTGGTGCTGGAGCCGCTGGAGCGGAGGGTACTGCTTCTCTTGGGCCAACAGCGGATGTTTCTGGTGCCATGCTACCGACTACCACAGCGCCAGCAGCAGGTAATTTTTTCTCCTCACCAGCCGGGGCAACTGTTCAGGCAACGGGTTTAGAAGGCATAAAGCAAGCTGCAACTAATCCGTATGCACTCAGTGCGCTTGGCACAACAGGAGCATTAGAGGCTATGAAGCCTCAAGGTGTAGCTATGCCTAGTCGTGACTACTCTGATATTCCAGAGGCAGAAGCTGCTAAAAGACGCATGAGAGAGATGGACCCGAACTACAGACCGGGCATCGATCCAGAGTTTAAATATTTTCAGCCATTCCAAGAGGGTGGCGAAGTATCAAAGCCGAATGACAAAGAAATTATAAACAACGCCGTAGATGCTATCAAAGGCACAGACACAGAGCCAGAGAGATCTTTAGCTATGTTTGTCTCTACATACGGTGAAGACGCTTTAAAAGACCTTGTAGAGCGTGTCAGAAGCGGTCAGTTTGATGATAACTCAGAAGTGTCAGAGGGCATGGTAGGGGGCATTGGTGATGGGATGGATGATATGATCCCAGCAACCCTTGAAGGTGAGCAAGATGTTGTCTTATCAGACGGTGAGTTTATTGTTCCAGCAGATGTTGTTAGTGGCATTGGCAACGGCTCGACTGACGCGGGCGCGGATTCCCTCTATGAAATGATGGACAGAGTAAGGCAGATGAGAACTGGCAAGAGCGAACAGCCAGAACAAGTCCCTCAAAGTATGATGTTACCAGCATGATTATAACTGCTGTTCCTTTAGAGGGTGTGGATATTGTTTGGAGTAAGGCCAAAGATGTTTTAGACAAGTCTGTTGAGACATCTAAGGGTAAGTTCAAGCCAGAAGATATAAGGGCAGAACTAAAAGAAGGTAGTCTAGTATTGTGGCTGGTTTTAGAAGAAAGTGACGTTGTGGCTGCTATAACAAGCAGAGTTATAGAATATCCCGGCAGAAGGGCCATGGCTTTAGATTGGGTTGGAGGAAGCAAGATGAATCAATGGCTACCCCTAGTCCTCAACACGTTACAGAAGTACGCCAAAGAGTGTGACTGTATGCACTTAGAAGGATATGGAAGAAAAGCGTGGGGCAAAATACTTAAAAAATATGGGTGGAACCCAGAATATATAGCTTACAGGATGGAGTTAGGTAATGGGTAAGGGTAAATCATCAGTGCCATCAGATCAGACTGTTGTTCAGTCTAATTTGCCAAGATATGTACAGCCTTATTTTGAGCGCCTTCTTGACAGAACAGAGGGTGAGTCAAAACGTGATTACGAGGCTTATCAGGGTCAAAGAATAGCAGATACATCAGGCGATGTTCTGGATTCTAGGGGCAAGGTTAGAGATATAGCTGGGTCTGGCATTGCTGGCATTCCGCAAGCCTCTGCAATTTCTACAGCCGCAGCACAACGGGCTATGCAGTCCCAAGACTTTAATCCGTATCAATATCAATCTACAGCAGAAAAGTTTGGGTTTTCTCCACTTCAAGATACATCTCAGGCTTTTGGCTTAGATGCTGCAAAGCAGTATATGGACCCATACATGCAACAAGTGGTCGATGTTCAAAAAGAGAGGGCTATTCTTGACGCACAGAGACAAGGGGCGGGCAGGGCATCACAAGCCGTGCAAGCGGGAGCATTTGGCGGCAGTCGTCAAGCGGTTCAAGAAGGGATGGCGCAGGAGGCGCTTGGAAGGCAACTCTCAGAAATACAGGCTTCGGGGCAACAGCAAGCATTTCAACAGGCACAACAACAGTTTGAAAGAGACAGAGGCGCTAGAGAGAGGCAACGAGATGCGTTGATGGGCTTTGATACAGCCAGAGCAGGAGAGGCCGCAAGGGTACAAGAGCAGATGCTCAGAGAACAGCAGATGACTGCTAGTGAACGCATGGAGGCAGAAAAACTTGGCCTTGGCGCAGCAGAGTCAGCCGCTGGCCTTGGTTTGAATCTAGCTAAGCTGGGGCAGCAAGCAAGAGATGGTGACGTACAAGCGGCACAATTACTTGAGCAAATAGGAAAAGATGAAACTGCAAGAGATCAGGCTGGCCTAGATCTGGCATATCAAGACTTTATTCGTCAACGAGACATGCCAAAAGAACAGTTGCAGTTCCTTTCATCTATTTTGAGGGGTGTTCCAATACAACCCTCTACAGAAACAACATCAATGCAGGCTTACAATCCCATCCAGCAACTTCTTGGGACAGGCATATCTGCACTTGGTCTTTATAAGGGGCTTGGCGGCTAATGAATATAATCGATGTCCAAGATCAGTTAAAAAACTTCTCAGAGCAACAGCTAGTATCAGAGATGCAAGCCCCTACAGGTTCTGCGCCACAGTTTCTTGTTCTTGGTGAAATTAAAAGGCGCAAAAGGGTCAGGGATGACCTGTCAAGGCGTCAAGCAGCGCAGGAGCCTACTGTTGCAGAAGAGGCCGTAGCTGCTGCTGGTGTGCCTCAAGGCGGCATTATGGGTATGTCTGAGGCAATGGCACCAAAAAGTACCATGGTACAAAATGCAGTTGGCTCAACAATGCCTCAAGCTATGCGCTCTGGTGGCTTGGCTCAGTTTGGTCAGGAACTCTCTGGCAAAGTGTCAGAGGGTGTAGATCCGTTCCTTGATGAGGTCGAGGGTATGGCTGAAGAAAAGTTTGGCGTTGATTTAGGAGGCCCAAATTCTACATCGCCTTTACCAGTTGATATGCAAGGTCATCGCATCGCACAATCTATCGCGCCGGATTCGGGTTTTATGAGAATGCGACCTTTTCAGCCATTTAACGACATGCGCGGATACATAGGCCCATCACCTTTAAGAAGTGCTGGAGATAGAGCGTCCTTGTTTAGAAGAGGTGGCAAGGGTGGAGCTATAGCATATAATGAGGGCGGTGTGATAAAAGCTGCTAACGGGATTCCCCTTGGCTTGCGTCAGAACAATCCCGGCAACATACGTCCCGGCGCAGGTTTTTATGGAGAGTCAGGTGAGGGTGGTGGTTATGCCACCTTCGGCACTGAGGATGAGGGCTTACGCGCTCTTGCTAGACTCTTGGGTACATATAGCGATAAGTATGACATCAACACCTTGCGTGGTCTTACATCACGTTATGCTCCTAGATCAGACAATAAAGAGAGTTTTGATAACTATCTCTCATATCTTGGTGACACACTTGGAATGGACCCTGATGAAGAGTTTGACCTCAAAGAAGCTAGGGATGATTTAATTCCTGCTATTGTTGGCTTTGAACAAGGGCGTGATTATGAGGACAGATACTCTGGTGATCAGATAGCTCGTGCTATTAGTGCCGCTAGCACAGAGGATGAGGCAGAGATAGCATCAATACTTAACGATCCTGATCGTCAGATTACTCCTACCCTTACTCAAGCTGAGTTAGACGCGGCAAGTCTACAGTCAGATCAAGAGGGGGGTCTGTTCTCTGCTTTAGCAGCGACAAATAATCAGTCTCCCCAAGAGATATTTGATGGAATGCAAAAAGGTAAGGGCGGCGCTACTTTCCCGTCTAGTCTTAGCGAGTTGTTTGCTTTTGGAAGAGATGAAAATGTACCTGTTTCAGAAAGAATTGGGTCTAGACAAGATCTTCAAGGTCAGGCAGCAGGTGAGCAACAAGAATACTTACAAGATACTATTGCTGATCAAATAACTGGAGAAAGTAATGAGTATCAAGAATATGTTAGAAGATCTAGATTATCTGGTATTACTCCAAAGTCTCCATCTGAATACAGAAAAGACTTTAATAGAGACTTTAAAAATGCAGAGGGTCTAGCAGATTCATCTTCTGCATCTAGGGCATTTCCTTTTTCATCTATCGAGCAACAAGAAGCATCCGCTGATGCTGCGTCCCTAGCAGCTTCTCTTGCTGCCAATCAATCTATGTCAGGAAATACTAAAACTGCTGCTGAAACTATTGAAGCTGCTAAAAAAGAAGGCGAAAATATATTTGATGAAAGTCAAAGAAATGCGGAACAGTTTGGCGATAGATCAAAGTACGAGGACAGCCTAAGAGATGTTGATAATCTAGAAACTACCCCTGCCTCAAAAACGTCTTCTTCATCTACACAGTCAAACACGACTGTCTTTGGCGACACAACAACAGGATCAACTGGTTTATCTAAAGAGATACAAGACCTTCAAAACAAGTTAGATAAAGATAAAGAGACTGACAAGTATCTAGCTCTAGCTCAAGCTGGCTTAGCTCTCATGTCATCTAAAGAGCCTACATTGCTTGGTGCTGTAGGAGAGGCTGGCGTATCTGGACTAACAGCTTTCCGCGAAGCTCAAGATAGATATCAAGAAGGCGTAACTGATCTGATAAATGCCAGAGCAAAATTAAAAGGCACAGGATCATCATTCACTGCCAATCAAATGTTACAAAGAGCCGCCGCCCTAAGAGAACAGGCAGCAAATGCTCTAAGTGACGAGGACAAAAGCAGGGCATCATTTTTAGCCGATCAACTAGAGCAGCAAGCGCAAGGATTAATGGGTTCAGGCGTTGGTTTGGGAAAATTTAATGTAGCAAGCCCCGGAGTGTAGATGTGCCAATATCCTATGTGAAGGGTCAGTCTGGCAAAATATACCCATTTAATGTAAGTGGGTTGACGCCAAACGAAGTAGAAAAGCAAAAAATAAACGAAGTCCTCATTGGTCTTGGTGATACCTCTGCTGCCCCTGTGGATCAGGAAGAGGATAAGAGCGCTATAGGCCAAGCATTTGGCAGGGGCGTTGACACATTACAGCTTGGATTTGGTTCTGCACTAGAGGGTCTTGGAAAGACAACTGGCCTTGATTTCCTAGAAGAGTTTGGTGAAGAGGTAGTTGAGACTAACAAACAGCAACTGTCTGAAGCAGAGCAATACGCAACAAGACTTGATGATGTTAAAGACATCGGTAGTGGCTTTGATTTCTTCGGGCAAGCATTAGCAGAACAATCATCTCAACTAGCCTCTACAATAGGCGGTAGCGCTGCTGGGGCGGCTGTTGGAACCGCTGTTTTAGGTCCAGTCGGAACGATAGTTGGCGGCGTTGTTGGCGGTTTAGCGGCTAACCTTCCGTTTTTCTATGGCATGAACCGTGAGGCTCAAAAAGAGCAAGGCGGTCCAGTTAACGAAGGCGTAGCTGCATTAACAGCGATACCTCAATCAGCATTAGATTTCATAGCAGATAGAATAGTTGTCGGCTCCCTCCTAACTCCCGCCCTTGTAAAGGGTGGTGGGCTTTTTACCAGAGGTATAAAGGGGGTAGGCGTTGGTGCTGTTGTAGAGGCACCAACAGAGGTTGGACAGCAAGTTTTAGAAAGAATGCAAGCTGGACAAGACATAATGAGTCCAGAGGCTATTAAGGAATACAAAGAGGTTGCAATAGTTGCTGGTCTAGTCGGCGGAACAGTTAGAGGCACAACACAGGCCGTTGACAACTTTGATAAGAAAGAAGAACAAAAAAAGAAGGCAGAGATTGAAGAAGATCTTTCTGGTTTAAGATCAGAGGTTCATAGAAGCTCAGCAATAGCCCAAAGAAAACTAGAAGAATCTGAGCAGACAGATGCCGCTTTAAACAAGATAGCTACAGATGGCATGACTCTTGAGAAGCAAGAGCAGAAACGCCAGCAAGAACTAGAGAATATAACTGCTGGTGATGTTAAGTTTCCTGTAAATAAACTAGATGATCAGACACAAGAAACTCTTAGAGGGTCTAGGGCGCAACGTGCAGGAAGCGCAGTTGGTCTGCAAGACAACACGATAACCGTAAACGAACTTAGAAGCCTTCGTCTTGACAGCATAGCTGACACAGTTGAACAGAAGCAGAAAGGTGCTGTTGATTCCAAGTCTCCATCACACGCCGTCACCAAGCGGAAGTTCAATCAAGAACAATATGATGCCGCCGTAAAGAAGGTCATCGAAGAAAACAAAGCTGATGTTGAGACAATACAGAGCGTAGCAAAAGATGACAAAGGCGATGCCGTAGCCCCTAGTGTCGCCGAAGACATAAGAGACGAGATGATCGCTAACAGAGTCATCAGGCAAACAGAAGAAAATGTTCATGTTCCACTGACAGAACAAGAGATAGCCAATGATGTTGCGGCACCGTTGCGTGGCGCTGTGTCACAAGAACAAAAAAGACTTGAATCCTTACGAAAGCAAAAAGAAAAACAACTCAAAGCAGAGGAAAAACTAAAAAACCGTTGGAAGGGAACCCCAAAGGAAGAACAAGACTTAGAAAAAAGCAAAGTTCTTGGGGATGAGATAGACAAAGCTATTCTTCTTTCCGAGGAAAGGGCTATAGGTCTACAGCGTCAAGTTGATGTTATTGATTCCAGAACTGGAGCAAAAGGCGACCTCAAGCAACAGCAGTATACACAGGAACAAGCAAACACAGCTTTAGAAGCATCATCTCTTGCGTCTGTTGCAGAACAAACCATGGAATACAAGAAGAAGGCCGACAAAATCGCCCGTCAGCTTGCTAAAGACTTGAAAAAGATGGTTGGTGCTGATGTTAAATTTGGAGCGGAAAGAATGCTCCCAGCCCCTCCGGGCGTTATTGTGGAAGGCCAGTACGATCCATCGAAGAAGATGATATCTCTTGCCATGGGCATACATGATGCTGGTCTGACCGAGAGCCAAAGGCTGGACAAGTTAAGAAGTGTCTTAAATCACGAGGTCATACATGCCCTAAGAGATATTGGTCTGTTCACGCGGGCTGAGTACGATATATTAGTCAAAGCAGCGTCTAAGAGAAAATATACCATAGTACAAAATGGTCAGAACGTAGAGAGAAGCTACAACTTCATTGATCGTGCTAGACGTATAAATCAGAAGAGATCAGACGAGAGCTTTGAGCAGTATGAAGAAAGAGTACATGAAGAAGCTATAGCTGAGATGTTTAGGTCTTGGGCTGACGGTAGGCTCAAGGTTGCTGGTAAGCCTCTAAGCCTGTTTAAGCGTATCGTTAATTTCTTCAAGGGCGTTCAAGACACTCATGTTAAAGAGGGCTTCAATACCTCTGATTCCATCTTTGAGAAGATACAGACCGGAGACATAGCTCTTAGAGAACGTGGTGAGCTTGGACGTGTTCAACCAAGAGACAGAACAAGGCAAGCTGATCTTTCATCTATTCCAGTAGAAAAATCAGAGATAGATGTACAACAATTAAAAAACTTTATAATTAACAATCCAGATGGATTTACAGTCACTATTGATGGCGCTCCAACACCCAAAACAGGGTTTGCTGTAGCACCAATAAAACAAACAGAAATAGTTAGTTCTGCAAAGAAATTTACAATAGAAGATGTGAAGGCGCAGGTAAGAAATATATTAAATCTTGTGCAAGCATACAAAGATACTATGGATATAGATGTTAAAGTTTATGCTGGCGGCTGGTTTGATGCTGATAATAATCAATACGTTTTAGACGCAAGCGTCATCATTGACGACAAGGCAGATGCACTATATATTGGAGATGCTGGCGGTCAAGACGCTATAGCTAATTTGGGAGCAATAAATCAGGGAGACTTTGACAATGCAATCATCGGCACCGAAACAGGCATTGAACAAACCAAACAAGACGGAACTTATAGAGGTGAACTCAAGAATGTCAGAAGAGCAGATCACGCGAAACTTGTTAAGCGCTTTGAAGAACTCAGGGTACGAGATAGAAGGCGAGATCAACTCAGTGGACAACTTGATCGATCAAGAGATGACAGGGTCGATGTCGCCCCGCAGGTAGATGAAAATGGGTTAGTTACTCTAACCCACTTCTCAAGACTAGATAATCTCACAGAAATAGATCCAGAACGTCAAGGTTCAAATTTTTCTATGCGAGGCAAAGAAGAAGCCCGTAGAAATATGCACGGGCCTAAAGGGCCGTATGGCGACATATATCCTGCTAGAAGCTACTTTGGTTTAAATCTGGGTCAAGATAGCGGTTACAAAGTAGAATATAGTGTTGGCGAAAATAGGTACGAAACAAAGATACCTATTGAATCATTGTATAATTTCAAGGCAGACCCAGATGGCTTCAAAAAAGAAGCTAGAGTTATAGCAGAAAGAAATGTAAGGCCATTCTCTCCTCAAACTCAGGAGAAAGATACTGTTGATCTGCAAACAAGTCTTGTAGAGAAAATGATAAAAGATGCTGGTTATGAGGGCTATTGGACTAATAGCTCTCTAGGCATGGCAGGGGCAGTATTTTCTAAGAAAAAAGTAACAACACAATCTGATCTATCATCTATTCCTTCTATAAATGTAGCAAGAATGCCAAAGAAAGAAGAGATTACTTCTGCAATACAAAAGACAGATCTTAAAAAATATTTACCAAAAATAGGCGTATTGGCTGGCTTGCACAGGCTAAATGAAAACTCAACTCAACCTTTAGTCAATCCAGAAGATGAATCAAATCCATTTGCTTACACGCCTTTAAGAAACGAAAAAGGCAAACCCATTCCAATGAAAAAAGAGGCGGCTTTAGCTTTGCTTCAAGAGGAAAGAGGTGGCACGGTTCTTGATCCTCAGAACGATCAAGACTTAGAAACAATAGCCCAAGCATTTGCCGCATTTGCAGAGCCAGCGATTAAGAGAGATTCCAGTGCGATAGGCTGGTACGAACAAAAGTTAATGGCGGCAAAAGAACTTCTTCATAACATGGGGGTTGCAGAGGGGAAAAATAGAACTGTTCTTTCCGATCCTGAAATGGAAGCAGCTTTTGATTTTGCTTTATCCATTACATCAAATGGAATGTCTGTTGTTGAGAATTTTGAAGCCGCTAGTGAACAGTTGAAAAACTGGGAGGAGACAGGACGTTTCATAGAAAAAGGATATGGTGAACGAATAAAACCAATGAAAAGTGCTTTTGCATTTTACAACGCTTTGAAAGATGACAACTACTCTGACTTGGAAATAGCTGATAGGCTAATAGAAGAGCAAACAGTTAGTGAATTAAAAAAGCATCCTCTTGTTGTAGAATATGGTCTGACCGTTCCTAGCGGAGAACTAGCATCAGAAAGTATGCCTGTCGCGTTTTTGTTTGGCCCTAAAATTGGCGCTGGCTTTTATATGAACTTGCGGGGAGATTTCAACAGACTTACCGCAGATGTTTGGTTCATGCGTCTTTGGAATTATATTAGCGGCACTCCATTTAAAGCTCCAAAAGCGGCAGATATAGAAAAGAATAAAGATTTAATTAGAGGTTATCTTGAAGAAGGACCAAAGAATAACTTTGAAAAAATGATCATTACTGAGGTCATGCAAGACAACAATATAGACATCATTACAGATGGAAACATTGAAAACCTTGCTGTTCTTCTTAGCAAAAGATTTCAAAGAGAGTTCAATGCCGCCAGCGGGAGAAACACTGCAAAAATTAAAAAATATGCACAAGAGCGCGGCATTAACTGGAAGTCTGAAGAGGCAAAGCAAAATACTCCAAACCTAGAAGAGCGACCAGAAAAAACAGATATTTTTGTAAAAGCAGATACACTTACTAAACAATTATCGCCTCAAGAGCAGGCGACTCCAATGAATGCAACTCAAAGGAAGTACATTAGAAAAACTATAGAAAGATCTAGGGAAATACTTTCTGAAGGCGGCTATGATATCAATACAGCAGACTTCCAAGCTGTTGTCTGGTATCCAATGAAACAGCTTATGGCATCGTTGAATGTTGCCAAAGGCAGTGGCAGTGATAATGATTATGTTGATGGGGCTATAGCATTAGTCCGAAGAGAAGGAGCAACAGATGAGCAAATCTCGCAAGCACTCCCCGATTCAGAGCGACAGCGAATCGATACTTCAAGACGTGCCATTGGAGAGAATGAAGGAGTTCGCAGAACAGTTGATGAAGATGTCTCCCAACCAGTCTCGATTGACCAAAGAGGAGTTGAGAAAAAAATATCTCAGACCGGAGTATCAACTACCGAAAAACAAGCAGATGTAGACGCAATTCAAGAAGAACTATTAGTAGAAGCATTCACAGAAGAACTTTCGGAAGAAGATCAAGAAAGTGTACAGCCAGTAAGTGATCTAGCTGAAAACAACATAAGCGATGATCAGGTTGATTTTTCTCTTATACCACCAGAAAAACCATTGTCATTTAGGGTTAACCCAAGGGCGGCAGCGGCGGCTAAGAAAGGTGAGCTTGCAACATTTAAGAATCCCGCTCATTTTGGGTATATAAAAGATGCAGACGGGATAAAGCCAGTTGTACTCTTTAACGGTCAAGATGTAGATGTTGACAGAAAGATAGAAACTCTTGGTAGCTTTGGTTTGTTTCACATAATCAACAGAAACCATCACACAGAGCTAAGAGAGAACAGCAAGTATAAAAACGTAGAACAAGCTATATATGATATGCTTGGCGATTGGGCTGATCAAGGCTATCAGGATGGTCAGAATGTTATAGCAATTCCAGATGGTGGCGCTCAAAGCCGTGACATCAGAATGGAATACATACGTCCAAAAACAAAATCTGTGCCGCTTGTCATGTCCTTGATGTACATACCTCCATCCATGATGAGGGTTGGCAATGGTATGTACGCGGTAAGAACATTCTTCCCAGATTCCGCTGCCAAGTCTCAACAAATAGCAGATATGTCATCGATACCGCTCGACTTCTCTTCATCACATCTTAGAGAGTCTCAGAACAGTATCGTCTACGCGAAGTCATATGATGTTCTCAAGAAGGCGTTGAAGTTAGTTACACTTGGTAGCGAAGAAAAGGCAGAGAAAGCCGCAAATACATTTGGTGATCTATTCCAAGACAAGTTCCTACCCATAGCTCAAGTAGTAGATAAGCTGAGAGCAGAGGGCGCGACTATAGATGACGCTTTTGATCCCTACCTACAAGAGACTTTGTATCATGGAAGGGTTGGCAACAGGATAGAAGAATCAAGACACGCCTTCTACGAGCCTATAGCCGAAAAGGTTAAACAGCTAAATTTAGACGATGGTACAAATTACGATGTGCTTGCCTCCGGGAGTGAGTTTGTTCGTCAGGCAGAAAAAGAGTCTGGAAGCAGGCGACTCGCTGTAGCGGATGCTTATCTTTATGCTGTTCATGCAAAAGAGAGAAACGCTTACATACGATCTATCAACGAAGGCGAAGATTCTGGCTCTGGAATGAGAGATAGAGAGGCCGACTTCATAATCAACTGGGTAAACTCAACAAGCCAAGTCAATCAACAGACATTGAAAGACATAAGCAGCGCCGTTGGAGATGTTGTTACAAACACAAATAAAGTCAGGGAAGAGGGCGGTCTTATACCCTTGGGTATGAACGAGGGCAGTGTTGAGATAGATGAAAGCGGAAACACAGTAGAGGCTCCAAACTTTGAGAATTACGTTCCTCTTAGAGGTTTGCTTGACCCAGACGGGGAAGCTAGTGAGGAAGGTCAGTTTGGTTCTACTGGCGGCACCAGTTACAGTATAAGAGGAAAAGAAGACAGAAGGATGCTGGGCAGAAGTGAGTATGCCACTAGCGTTCTTGCTGGCGTGTTCATGCAAAACCAAAATTCTATAATACGATCAGAGAAAAATGCTGTGGGTAAGTCATTTCTTGATCTTGTCAGATCAGACCCAGAGAGAATGTCTGAGTATGCCGTAGAAATAAAAGGACGCCCTATGAAGAGGGGTCTTGTAAACGGCTCTGTGAAAATGGTTCCTGATTTGATCGCCAAGAACGATGACTCAATACTGGTGGTCAAAGTAGACGGTAAAGAAGTTCTGTTAAAGACTAGAGATCCAAGAGTTGCAAAAGCCCTGAAAGGTTCTACTGGCCTTTCAACTCAAACAACTTCTGGTTTGGTTCGTGCTTTTGGAAAGTTCAACAGATATCTTTCTAACATCAACACAACTTACAACCCAGAGTTTCTTGTCACTAATATGCTAAGAGACATACAGACCGCTGGCGTTAACGTAAATCAATACGAGATGCAGGGTCTGACAAAAGAAATACTTGGAAACTACAAACAATCATTTAAGGGTGTCAAAGATGTAGTAAGAGGCTTGAGACGAGATGCCAAAACAGGCCAAAGGTCTTTTGCATCAGACATCACAAAAGAAATGGCAGAGTCACAGGGCTTTGATATAGAAAATGCAAGCCCAGCAGACTTGTTTAGACTGTTCCAGATATACGGTGGTCAGAACGCATTAAACCAGATGGACAATCTTTCTGATCAGCTAAACAACATAAAAGGTGTTCTTGGCGAAATATCAGAAGCTGGTTTGCAAGGTAAATGGAACAATGTAAAAAATAGCTTTGTTGGCAAAAAAGCGGGAAGTCTTTTGAACTTCTTGGATGACTACAACACTGTAGTTGAGAACGCTATAAGGGTTGCCACGTTCAAATCACTTGCTCCAAAGATAGGTTTTGAAAAAGCGGCTTTTGCCGCTAGGAACGTGACTGTAGATTTTGCCAAAGGCGGCGAATACAAGAACTTTATGAACTCTGTATATCTGTTCTACAACGCATCATTGCAGGGTTCTTTCGCTCTTATCAATGCCGCTACACGATCTCCCACTGTCAGAAAGATATGGGTATCAAGTATAATGTTCGGCATTGCTATGGATCAGTTGAACTCTGCTCTTTCAGAAGAAGATGAAGATGGAGAGTTGGTGTTTGACAAGGCTCCAGATTACGTTCTTGAACATAACATACTATTGCCCGATCCCTTTGGGACAACAGATAGATCACATATATCAATACCTCTTCCTTACGGTCTTAACATCGGCGTTAACTTTGGACGATCTTTGAGCAGACTTCTAAGGGGTGGATATGATGGTGGAGAGGCCGCTTCCAGTATATTCATGACTGCGGCTGATGCCTTGAATCCTCTTGGAGGCACAAATAACTTCTATAACTTTGTTGCGCCAACAGTGGCTGATCCATTCGTTGATATCATGCGTAACGAAGAAGAGTTCTCTGGTCGCCCAATAGTAAAAGAAACAAGCTCATTCGATCCTACACCTCCACCCGAAAGTCAGTTGTTCTGGTCAACCACAAGCCCATCTTTGAAATGGGTCACAGAAAACATCAACAAATATACTGGTGGCAGTAAGGTTGAGAGTGGTCTTTTAGATGTCTCTCCAGACATGATCGACTACTGGATAGGTTACCTAACTGGTGGTGCAGGAATGTTTATCAACAGAACTGTAGATTTTACAACAGAAACAATGCCATCGGTTTTAACAGAAGGCTTTGAAGACGAGTTTGTTCGTCAGACTCCGTTCTTACGTAGAATTTTCTATAGCGTTTCTGAAAGAGAAGATGTTGCTGGCTTTATAGAGAACAGAAACAAGGTTCTCAAAGCAAGAGAGGTTCTTGAGGCCGCTATGGAAAGTGGTGACATGGCATCTATTAGAGATGTTCGTGGAAGATTTGACAAAGAACTAAGTATATTTGGTCAAGTTAAATCAATAAACAGCGCAAGAAACAGAATTATTAGAAAGCTGAGAGAGATAGATGCCAACCCAAGACTTTCAGACGAACAGAAGAAAAAAGTCACGGAACGGTTGCGGGAAAATTTAGAGAAGCTGGTACAGCGTGGTAACAAAATAATGGGGCAAGCTGATATTTAATCAGCTTACCCTCTGGCATATGTACTTTTTAGAGCGTTCTTTCTTTTCTGTCCTAATAGAACCTATCCCAAAACGCTTATATACTAGACTGCGAATTTTATTTGCCTTTCGATCATTTGGGGCAATTATATAATCTCCTACCTTTAACTTCTTTACTATCACAGAAAGAGAGCCATACTTGGTATCGTCATTTGGATAATTAAAGCGTTTACCAAGGGGCGGTCTACGCCCCTTAATTATTCTTTGTGTTCTCTCAATAGTCTCAAACATAGTGTGACAATAATTGCATTTTCTACGTCTTGAGCATTGTATTTGAGGAAATAAAGAAACTAACCTATTAACACTTTTGGTGTCTCTAGTTCCGCAAGTAGGACAGGGAAACATTATTAACATTATTCCTTGACCTTTGGTGGACGGCCTCTTTTTTTAGGGGCTGTTACTAGCTTAGCCTTTGGTGGACGGCCTCTTTTCTTAGGGGGTGTTGGTAGATCGCCATCTCTCTTTTTGATGGTCTTTCCGATCTTTACCTTCTCTGTGTGGTAATCACCATCGTATTCTTTCCAATACGAAATAGTCTTTTTTGTCACTGGTTTTGCCGAAATCTTGGCGGTAACTATTTTTGGCGGTATTTTCACTACCTCTTCTTTTTGAAAGAAGAAAGGAAAGAATGTTTTAAGTATATTCATCATTGGTCTATCTCCATTTAATTTGTACTAGGGTACAAAGTTCTAAATACTTCTGCTGCACTTCGTTTCGTTATTTCATTGTTTGTATGTTTTTCACAATATCCCCCCCTACTCGTCACGCTTCTTTTGAAGCCATTTCAACACATCCTCAGTTTTCCATCTAAGTATTTTTTGAGAGAACTTATATCCTTTGGGAAAGTCCTCGCTATTCTGAGTGACGTAGTATGCTTTCTTTGGATTAAGTGAAAGCAATTTGCCTATGTCCTTCACACTCATGAACTCTTGTGAAGTAATCGAGGATATTTCATCATTTATGCTTTGTTCTTCTTCCATAACAGGAACTCCTCTTGAAGCATTTTGAATTTTCGCACTGCTGTATCATTTGTTTTCAATTCAGACCTGCTTTCAACATGTAATAAAAATCTTAAAGCTCTAGCAGTTTGCTCTTCTCTAGCCTCTTCATCATTCGATGGTGGTGTACCCATAGCCTCATACTCATACATAAATTGTGCAAATTCGTAGTTTCTACACAACATAGCCGCACTGGATACAAGGTTTGATTTCTCACGTTGATCGTCAGATATCTCTGGCTTGTCCTCATCATCCAGCTTCACCATAGCCACCATGTACCTAGAACCTACCCAATCTGTGTGTAGGCTTGGTGGCACATCATTGGGGTGGATGGCAATACGAAGGATCGTGCCAGACTTACTTTGAGACATAGATGTTTTTACTGCTTCAAAGTTAATTGCGGCCTCTGCTATCTCACTCATTTTGATACCCTCATGATTTCTGAAGAACGGCTATCGTAATGAGAGCCTCCAGAGAAGTTTCTAGTGTGTCTCATAACTTTTATGCCGCCATCGACACGTATATAGGTTGTTACCTCTTGCTTAAAAACGCTGTCTAGGTCATCTGGGAAGTAGCTATCATCTAGCTTTTCACCCAAAGAACAAAGCCTTTGCGTAGGAAAATAACAAAGATCATCTTGCATTGTAATCACTCCAATTTTTTTCTGCCCATTTCATAGGGTCAACACCTTTTAAATCCCACCATGTTTTCTCGTCACCGAAAGCATGGAGTTTCATGTGGCAGTGGTGGCATAAAGGAACACACCAGTTGTCTCCCACTTTCATCCCCATAGCATTCGGCTCCGCAAACATTATGTGATGGGCTTCAGATACAAATCCACAAACAAGACAAGGCATCCCTCGCAGAGTTTTAAGATATGTTTTCGATCTAACACGACTAGAACGGAATTTTGTCATCGTCAGAGTTCCCAAACCCCNNACCCCCGGGCGCTGGGTCATTGTTATTTGTACTATCGTACGAATTTTGAGGCTTTTCTCTTGGAACACTGCCAACAAGAGACATGAAGTGTAAACCGTTGCGGCTCACCTTCTTCCATCCAGCCATAGACAGTTTTGGCTTTGTAATGCCTCTCGACATTTGATCGACAAGATCATTTACAACCTCATCTGATAACTCTAGGTCACCAGTGAAGTCAGGTTGCTTTTCGGTTTTCTTCTTGTTGTTGCTGAACAACACTCCTGATGGTGGGTAATCTTTAGTCATTTCTATTCTCCTTCTTTAGGGTTTGCTGTAGTTTTAAGGATTGCGGCTTTTTCTTTAAATTCTTTCTCTACTTCATTAAAGAGTTCTGAACTGCCCTTTCTTAAAATTTCAAGGGCTTCTTTATTTACTTTCCAAAAGCCTCGTAACTCGTTTTCAGTTTTACACTCAGGTATCCATGTCTTGAAAACTGCCGAAACAGTGTTTAAGCCTTCAAAATCTTCTGTATAGCCATCATGTTTTTCTACAGTGATTGTGACATCATCTGAAACTTTACCATCGCTTTGGGGCAAGTCTTCACCAGCGTAGATGTAATGACCAAGGCCGTGCATAGCGATACACTTAGCCAAGCATCTCTGTAGAGCAGTGTTGACTTGAAAGGCGTCTGGTTTTTTCACTGATTGATTCTTATAATTTAGAACAGGCAATATCTCTGTTGCCTCATCCTCTCCCACGGTCACTGTGACCATAACCCAAGCCCATCCATCTTCATCAGACATGTATGGAACCAAAGTGTTCCCATCCATATTGCCGAAGCAGTGCTTGTGAAACTTTGCATCTGGATAAATATCTTTCAACTTACCCCATGCCCAAGCCCAACTAAGATAGGTCAGGCCATTTTTATCTTCTGTGTGCTTTGACACATCAACCCTAGACAGGGTTTCCCATACGTTACTCATTTAGTTCTCCTTTGAACTGACTGCAAAAATCTGCAACTCCACAATAGTTTCCATTGCACCGTGTGTACTCGCCAGCACGATGCTCTATTTCTGAGGGGTTCTTTTGTCCCTCATAGAAAAACTTAGCCTCTTCTTCAGTTTTAAAGACCCTCAAGGCTCTCTTGTTTCCCTTCTTCTTTACCGCCCAGCTATCCTCCTTTTTCCATCTTTCATCATCTGAACAAGAGGCGAACTCGTTAGAATTGTCATATAACTGTTGAGCGTCCTGATGATCTTTTATTCTGTTATGGATGTAATCAAGACGTTTACCCTCGCCCCACACAGGCACTTTAACCACCACCACAGGGGCTTGTGGATAGTCATGCCTGTTTGTTGCATCTCTCTTGTTCCAGTCCCTTAGAACGGCGCATATAGACAGGCTTTTTATGTTAAGACCTTTGGCTCTCTGGACTAAATAAGCATAAACATTAAGCTGGTTTTCCCACTCAATTTTGCCGTGGATAACAGACCAAACGCTTGTGACCTTGTAGTCGGTAATCTCTGCGTTATCACCTGTAATTTTTTGATGATCTATCGCGCCACTAAGCACCCAACCATTCACATTGGCAAATAGACGCTCTTCCACAACCACGTCATCTGACGGTGTGCCTGTCTCTAAAACATGGTGAACAGCAGTGCCAAAAAGAGGCCATATCATATCGGTGATATCGACTTCTCTTTTGTCTGCAAAATGCTCCCTCATTAGACGAACCCTTGGGCTGTCAATTAATGAAGTAGCTGATATGTCTGCCTTGCCCTTGCTGTATTTATCTGAACGTGCAAAGTTCACAAAGGCTTGCGGCAAGCCGTGATTGTTTGTTATGTGCATTTACAACTCCTGTTATCTTTATAACCACTATGGGCGATACGGTCAATGAGAAAATTTAAGTTTGAGATATTTGGTGAACCAGCATCAAAAGCTAATAGCCGAAAGATTGTGAAATTTGGGAACAGGCCAGCAATGATCAAGAGTGACAAGGCAAGGATGTATGTGAAGATATTTAATGATCAATGCCCACAACTAGACGATCTTTTTCTTGAAGACGTATCGGTATCTATGAAAATATTTTATGCCAGCAGACGACCTGATCTTGATGAAAGTCTGATATTAGATTTGATGCAGGGGTTCATTTATAAAAATGACAGGCAAGTAAAACACAAAGATATTCACTGGGGATTAGATAAAGAGAATCCAAGATCGATAATTGAAGTAAGTGATTTAATCCCAGAGTACGAATCTTAAAACATCTAGAGTTTTGTATCATAGTACAAATGTACTATGTATATATAATATATATATTACTATGTACTATATAGTACATATGTACATAGTACCTAGTTGACATTTCCTCTTCTATCGGCATACCCTGTGTCGTCTTGGGAGAAGGTAATGTATGAAGAACTTATTCGCGGAGAAGCTATCCGTAGAGGTGAAGGGCAACATAAAGTAGTCTGCCCGATCTGCTCTAAAAATCGTAAAAAAAAGCATGAACGCACGTTGTCATTGCGTGTTAGTTCCGGTGAGGCGTTGTATCAGTGCTGGCATTGCCAAGCTACTGGCATGGTCAAATCGGAAGAAGAATATATTGCGCCAGTTAGGAGAAAGGTTATGACGTTAGTCAAAAAAGATGAGGTTAAAGATTTAAATGATAAGACGATCAAGTGGCTAAAGAGCCGTGGAATAAGTGAAGACACAGCTAGGTCTGCGAATATAAAATCTGGAGAAAGTTACATCAGATCAGTAGGCGAAGTAGTCGATTGTGTGATGTTTCCTTACATGAACCAAGGTCAGATATACGCCACAAAGAACAGAGCCATATCCGATAAGGGCTTTGCATGTAACGGTGCGCCAGCATCATTTTTTAATCTAGACTCGATTGTCTACAATGATGATCTGTATATTTGCGAGGGCGAAATAGATGCTCTTACGATGATTGAATGTGGTTTTGAGAGCAGTGTTTCTGTTCCAAATGGCGCAGTAATGAAGGTTATCGATGGAAAGATAGACCCAAAAGAAGATAATAAATTCAAGTTCTTATGGGATTCTAAAGAAAAGATAGACCAAGCCAACAGGGTTATTATTGCCACAGATGCTGATGGTTCTGGTCAGGCGATGGCAGAAGAGATTGCCAGACGCATAGGCAAGGACAGATGTTGGAAGATTGATTATCCAGATGGATGCAAAGATGCCAATGATGTTCTGATGAAGCACGGCAGAAAAGCTGTGGAGAAAATGGTGATTGACTGCAAGCCATGGCCTGTTGCTGGTCTTTACGATGCCTCTCATTTTTATGATCAGCTTGATGAGATTTATGAAAATGGTATGGGAACGGGTGCGTCAACAGGATACGCAGGGGTGGACGAATTATACTCAATAGTTACTGGTCAGTTGACTGTGGTCACTGGTCATCCATCATCGGGCAAATCAGAATTTATAGATCAGATCATGGTAAACTTGGCGGAAGAAAAAAGCTGGAAGTTTGCTATCTGTTCTTTTGAAAATGAGCCACGCATACATATCGCCAAGCTAATCAGCAAACATTTTTCCAAACCTTTTTTTGATGGTGTCACTCCCAGACTTACAAAGGATGAGCTTAATAGGGGTAAGGAATTTGTACGCAATCATTTCAGCTTCCTATATCAGAACGATGGGAGCATGGCGACAATCGAAGGTATTGTGGAACGGTTGAAGATAGCTGTGATGCGTCATGGCATTCGTGGCGCGATCATAGATCCATACAACTACATTCAAAAGGTGGGTGATGTGAGTGAGACTGATTGGATCAGCGATATGCTCACTAAATTGCGTATTTTCGCCCAGAGCCACGACATACATTTGTGGTTCGTTGCTCATCCAACAAAGATGATGAGGGGGCAAGATGGTAAAGTGCCAGCCCCAAAGGGGTATGACATATCTGGATCGGCGGCATGGTTTGCCAAAGCAGATGTTGGTCTAACCGTTCATAGGCCAGACGCCGTAAAGTCTCAGGTAAGCGAAGTTCATATATGGAAATGTAGGTTTTCATGGGTGGGGAAGCAGGGGGTAACCGAACTGTTTTTCAATCCGATTACCAGCCGATATTCAGAAACAAGTCACGACCCTTTTTCGGGCATGGGGGGAACACCGACCTACAGTGATAGCGATGTTCCGTTCTGAATGGTTGACTTAATTTGTACCATAGTTTAAAGGAGAGTAGTGATCTGGTGCAATAGATTACAACTCCCAAGACAAAAGGGGCTGGTTTACCTCACCAGCCCCTTTATCATTTAATCGTGCATCCTTAGTCTGGCCTTCATCAGGTAGCTTTCCGCTTCCTGCAAGTTACTTACAGCAACGTCTAGCATATCCTTCTCAGGTGATGGATCAGGAAGCTCTTCAAGAAATAAAATTCGTTCAGCTTCTCGAATTGCTGAAGCCACCTGTTGTTGAGTAACAAAGTATGCGTCTGCTCTTTTAAGTTTTTTAGTCATTTTTTCACCTCATTTGTACGATGGTACGTATTTCTGTGAGAACCAACTGCTGTGTTGTGTTCACCAGTGGTAATAATTATTCACCAATGGTAATAGAAAGAGACAGGACATTTCTGCCCTGTCTCTCTATTGGTTGGGGATATGTGTGCCTTGGAGATGCAGTGCGGTGTAAGCACACATTTTTCTTGGCGTTCCCCGACACCAAAACAACCATCACCGCACTAACTCAGTAACCGTGCTTTCGTGTGATAAGTCTTAGTATACCATAACAAAACAATCCAAGTGATGAATACAGAAAGGCCATGCCTAACAACAAATTATTATCTGGGTTCTGACATATATCGACACCGAACCCTAGACCAATTAGTCCAGCCGTTGCATAAAAATAATATCTCATATCTATCTCCATAATGTGATGTCCTGTGGTGGATTGCCACGCATCATATCAACGTGGTAGGTGAACTCATCGTAAGTCAACCATCGATATGGTGACGCATTGACGATGAAATCGGGCGTAGCCATGCCCTCATCTTGATTGTTGGGATCAATGTCCTCGACACGATAGACAAAGTGGGTTGCCTTTCGGATACCCTCTTCATCCTCATGTTCTATCTGAGGAACGTACCGATAGCCGTTGTACCGATAGTTTGGTGCATTAGAATATGTGATCATGATTTTCCAACATCATCAGGTATGCTTTCATCCACCTCATAATTTATGTTGTGATATTCACAGTATCCAATAACTGCGTACAAAAGATTCTTAGGGTCATGCCAAGCGTAAATCATGACGTGAGGGTTACCATCATCATCTTTGATTAGGTTCAGCCAATAATTGCCACCTTTCTCAGACCAGCTAAAAAGCCTTTGACCGTCTGCCAATGTGCAGAACTCACCCGCTACGCTGGAAAGGTAACTGAGTGTCCAATTAAACATATTTACTTTGGTCATCACTCTT
>JGI24005J15628_10000352_pt1 | contig 27152 bp, 28 predicted proteins | sample LinPmetageLP40_FD_15628 | JGI IMG/M metagenome (IMG submission 15628)
TATGGTGAAGGAGCATGGAACTTCTGAGCCTGTTACTTGCAGCGAAGGTTCTAGCTTTACTAAATACCACGATGCTACCAGCTTTGGTGTACTAGCGTGTAATACTCTAACATACACGTTTATTGAAAACAACGGAAATCCTAATACTAGCGCAAATGTAACCTTAGCGCATACTATGGAGAACTAATATGAATCAAGCAATCCCTACTAAAATTTATTCAATTCTTTTGAATGGTGAGCATATGACTACTATTCGGGAGATAAGCGAATTTTGCGCTATCAATAAATTTAAAAATATGTGGAACTATCCTGAAAATGGAAAAATCACTGCAACTATTATACCCCACATCCGTGACTATATGGAGTCCTTATGAAATTCTCTGAGTTAAAATTTAATCGAATGAGTAACGGTGGCAATCAAGCCATCGTTAATGTTGGTAATGAGTATGGTTTGTCTATTATTGATAATGGATATGGCAAAGAACGTGGCATGTATGAAGTGGGTACGTTGTTTCATGGCGAACTTACAAATCTGCTGCCGTCAATGACCGGGGACGACACAGTAGTCGGATATTGTACGCCTGACGCGGTAGAAATGATCTTTGAAGCCTTGTCAAGATTGGTAGCTATCAAAGGATAAAAGTGTATAAATACTTAGAATAGAATTTCTGAGGACTATAAAATGAAAAGTTTTAAGGCACATTTAGCAGAAGCTAAAATGAATAAAGGATTCAAATACGAATGGGATCTTTATGACAAATTAGTTGCGGCAGATTTGAGTCCTGCAGGTTTTAGTCCTGCAGGCGGTGGTCATGGACCAGATGGAATGTTTCTTTATAAGGGTAAGAAATACAACTACGAAATTAAATTAGACCAAGCTGCGGACTATGGACAAGTTGAACTTAGATATAAAAATGGCTCTTGGGATTTTGGTGGTAAGAATCAGGAAGCTAAAGATTTGTATAATACCTTGGGTGTTTTAGACTTTGTTCGAAAGTCTTGGGGTAACCAAGGGGCGCCTAGAAAAGAAACAATTGCCACTAAATTGTTTACACAGGACGATGTATCACACGATTATGCTAATTTTAAAGATGCCTTTATGGCAATCCCTGCAAGTGTTCTAGCGGCGCATTATGCTAAAAAAGGCACATATTACATTCAAGTCGGTAAGTCAGGTTTTTATCATATGGACAAAGACATTGCAGGCATTGGCACGAAAAAATTTGATGCAACTTTAAAATTGAGATTGCGAATTAAAAGGCGTAGTAGTAAAAAATTAAATATGTATGGATTTCTAACTGCTCTTAAAATCGACAAAAAAGCAGCGAAATCCGACATGGACATGGACAAAGATTTAAGTTTCTTGAGGATCTAATGTCTAATACCGACGCCGCTGACATAAACGAAATACAGCTAGGCTGGTATTTGAGCGATAATTGGGCTAAGTTTAAATCTAGCGCCGAAGCTAAAAAACAACTCAAAACAAAATTAGCTAAAGTTGGTCAAGCAGTGTATGACGATCAGACAGTTAAAGCGGAAGCAATGTCCAAAGAAATTCTCAAGTGGTCAAGATCGAATGGCTATACTGGAATAATAGAGAAAGTCTGGTGGACAGCAAGACCTGGAGTTTTAGCTGAAGCTGTTGGCAGACCTGTTGACAGTAGAAAGAATCCAACTGACATATTAGTTAAATTTAGAGGTGGCGAATTTCTAGGGCTATCTGCTAAATCTACAAAACGCATGAGTGATATTGGATTTAAAAATCCCGGAGCAGGAACTATACAAAAGAGATTGGGTCTTAGTTTTAAAGAGTGTGTCAATGCGGGTATTGAGGAATTGCTTAGGAACAATAAATCGCTGCCAGAGAAAACAAAAGATCGTAAAGAAATTATGATGCGTGGTCAACTTTCATTTGCGATAGTGGATAGCATTGATCACTATAGTAAAAAAGTTTTAAATGAAATTCGTGAAAAACTCTACATTAAATTATCTAAAATGAATCAAGAGGATTTGCTAAGTTTTGTTTTAGATGATTGGATGGATGCAAATGAAACGTATCCTCGGTATGTAAAAATCACTGGTATGCGCGTAGGTGCAAAAGTAGAAGATCCCCTATCTAATAGCAGAATGACATACCTCGCGACTAATGATATTGTCTTATCAAGAGAAGGCAATGATGCTGTAGGTATCTCAGCAGGTCAGCACAGAATAATGAAAATGCGAGCCAAGTGGGAGTCCCAAAAACTTGCATCATCATTAAAATTTTCTGGGGATTCTTGGAAATAATTCTTGACTTTACCTTAAAAATCAACTATAATGATTCGCATAGCAATTTGAAAGGGTTCACATGCTAAGTAAATCGGAACTAATCGAACAACTCCAGACCGGAGTTTATAACGTAACCTTCACTAAAGTAAACGGTGACAAGAGGGTAATGCCCTGCACACTCATGGCATCATTGATGCCTGTATCTGACAAACCTATTGTCACAAAAGATAGCAGTAAAGAGACAGATAGCGTTTCTGTTTGGTGTACGGACAAAGATGCTTGGAGAGCATTTAAGCCGTCAGCACTCATTTCGTTTGAGCGCCTGAGTTGATTTCTGTTGATCCATATGCAGTTAGTTTTTTTACTACTGCTGGAATGTGCCTAGCGTATTATTACGGTAGGCACTCAATTCTTAAAATTATAGAAAATTCAGTAAAAGAAAAACAGGAAGAAGTAGTAGAAGCTGCCATTGATCACTGTGTAGATAGATTGATCGAAGATGGCTATTTACTCTCTATTGAGGATGACGATGGTGATATTGAATTGATAAAACTAGAAGATGAAATGAAAGTAACTATTTTAGCTAAATTAGCTAAATTAAAGGTTGACAAAGCTGATTAAATATGCGATACTGTTATTATCAAATATAGAAAGCGAATCGTTATGGCTAAGAAAAGAAAAACATTTACTCGCAAAGCACGAACAGGTTTTGCGGCAGCTCCGATCAGCAACTTCCGTGACTTCAATGATTATGTCCGAGTAGACGTTGATAAAAAAGATGTTGTATCTAAAATTAAAACTTATCTCAAAGCCACACTTTCTAAGGAAGATGCTAAGATAGCACTAGATGCTCCAGACTGGGCATTCTCTGGTGTTCCCCTACTCGCCTCTACAATTGCTTGGAAAGAAAGCGGTCGTGATTTTCCTAGCTACTGGGATGCAGAAAAAGTATTCAAGAAACATACTGATGAATTGATTCAACGCGGTGCAGCGCGACAGGCTGAAAAAGAAAAAGAGCCAACAGAAGGCGTTGTTGTTCGTAAAAGTATCCAAGAGATTGTGAAAGAACGCACTTCAGATTTTATTGCGGAGATTGATAATGTCATTGATTCCTGGGATACGATGATAGATGATAAATCATATTCTGTATATGACGAATTGAAAAAAATCGATGCACCATATAATACAGCTAAGGCTGTTTGTGATTATTATAGACCTCAGATTGCGGAACTCCGTGAATTGATTGTGGACAAAACAGAAGATTTGGTTGAAGCATATTCTTACATGTCAAAACGACAGCCAAAACAATATATGAACTTTTTGGAGCAGATCGTTTCGGATGCAGAAAAATTTATGACTGCGAAAAAAGCAGTCCGTAAAACTCGCAAGCCAAAAGCAAAAACTGCTGATAAGCAAGTTGAGAAATTGCAATATCTTAAAGATTCAAATGAATTTAAAATTGCATCAATTGATCCCGCTAACATTATAGGAGCAATGCGGGTCTTAGTGTTCAATGTTAAATATAAAGCCTTGACTGAGTTAGTGTGTGAGCGTTCTAGCGGCTTTACCGTAAAGGGTACTACGTTGCAAGGCTTTGATGTTGAACTATCACGTTCTACAAAACTGAGAAAGCCAGAAGTGTTTTTGCCAATTGCGTTGAAGAAAACAGCAAAACAAATCGATAAAGAGTGGTCAAATCTGACTACAAAAACAAACGGAGCAAACGGTCGTCTTAACAAAGACACTGTAATTTTAAGGGTCATGCACAAATGATAGAGAAAGATTTTATGAATCGTGCTAAGTTTAGCAAGATGGTAGAAGAACAAGTAATAGACAAAAAGATGGGATGGATTGATGCTGTTGTCGAGGTCTGCGATATGAACAATATGGATCCAGAAGATGTAAAGAAATTTATATCTCCTGTCATTAAAGAAAAAATTGAAGCTGAGGCAATGAAACTTAATTATCTGCCACGCCAAAACGAATTAGTCTTTGAATGACTGATAAAGAGATAAACGAATTTATTGAAATGTTTAAAGGAGTTTTACCAGACCCAGACAACTACCCGGCATCTTTCGATTATTACTATCAACTATACAAGCACATAAAAACAAACAAAGGAACCTAGAATGTTTGAAATGATTATGATTATTGGCGCACTCTTTATGAATGACAATGAAGATTTTTTTACAGCAGGAGAAGCTAATAAAAAAGCAGGATTGAAATGGGAATATGTTGGAACGCAATCTGTTCCAGCTGGACACGTTGCATTGCCTTCTGTGAATACTGTCACAGGTAAAGAAACAATCATGTTTCAACGAAAGTGATAAATACTATTGACACACAACACAAAATCTGCTATAATACAGTTATACTAAAAAATAATACAGTTATAATTCAGCAAATATAAGGAACATATACATGTCTTTTGCAAACCTAAAACGCAGTCGTAATACGATTGATAAACTAACCGCAGCCGCACAGGCTTCACAATCAACAACAAAATCTTATGTTGATGATCGTATGTGGAAACCCACTGTCGATAAACAGAATAATGGCTATGCTGTTATTCGCTTTCTCCCCGCTAATGAAGGTTCTGATTTGCCGTGGGCAAAATACTGGGATCATGCTTTTAAGGGTCCAACCGGTAAATGGTATATCGAAAAGTCTTTGACTTCTATTGATGGTGAAGATCCTGTAGGTCAAATGAATAGTAAACTTTGGAACTCTGGTATGGAAGCAGACAAAGAAACAGCACGTCGGCAAAAACGTCGGTTGCATCACGTTTCAAATATCATGGTAGTTTCAGACCCTGGTAATCCAGCTAACGAAGGCAAGACTTTCATGTTCCAATTCGGAAAGAAAATCTTCGACAAAGTTATGGATGCTATGCAGCCAGAGTTTGCAGATGAAACTCCAATGAACCCATTTGACTTCTGGGAAGGCGCAGACTTTAAACTGAAAATTCGTGACGTTGAGGGTTATCGTAATTATGATAAATCTGAATTTTCTTCACCTCGTCCTTTGTCTGAGGATGATGAAAAGCTAGAAAGTATCTATAACAACTTGTACGATCTGGGCGAGTTTACGGATCCAACAAAGTATAAATCTTATGCTGAGTTGGAATCTAAAATGCACTCTGTCTTAGGTACGACTACACAGCCCACGATAGCTCAAGAGCGTAGCCTTGGCGAAGAGGCTCCTGCTCCTACTATGCGTAGCACACCAGCGCCAGAGCCGGTAACCGCAGCTACAACAGACGATGGTGGTGACGATACCATGAACTATTTCGCTAGTCTGGTAAACGACGATTAACTAGCGTACAACAACTGCTCCATCCGAAGTGTCTGTTGAACGCGCTACGGATGGAGTATTCATTATAGTTGAACTGCTATTCGAATTTGATTGGTTACTTGTCGGCGCAACTACGAATGTCGGACCTTTCATAGATTCCAATTCACCTCTTTGTTTGCTCAATTTTGTAAGTAGTCTATCTTCCATCGCGGCTCTATTATTTCGATTACCAGTCGCCTCAAAATCTCTAATTCTCATCCGAGATTCAACTGCCGCGGCTCTACTACCAGTACCGTCTAGACCAAATGATCCACCCGATAGCAGAGTAGTAGTTGATCCGCCAATACCTGGCACCCAATCTGGAACTTTTAGTTGAATTTTCGGTAAGCTAAATTTCAGATTTTTATATGCACCCAAAAGTATTCTGTCTTTAAGATTTAAGAATATATTTGCAATAGTTTCGAACATATTCATAACAGCGTTTTTTATTATCAAAGCGCCCAGTTTTATATTGTTGGTCAGAATTTCAAATTTTAAAGCCATAAAGTCATATGCAAATTTAAAAATATCTACTGCGTAGTTGAACGCACCTTTCATCCAAGCAGTCAGATTGTCTACAAGTGCTGGAATTTTTTTGAAAGTGTCAACCATCCAAGTAAACGTATCTGCGATAATTTCGTATAGGTCTAAGTTCATTAAATAATTTGACATATCTTCAAAGCCTAACCAGCCTAGAATCCATCCAGGCAGTTTAAATACTATAAGATCGAATATTGCAGTAAGTCCTTTAATAATACCTATGATTCCGCCCTTGACGCCACTCATAAGCCTTTCGGCTATTGTAGCGTTAGCGTCAGAGTTTTTCCAACCATCAAAAAATCCAACAACAAAATCAATTAATGTAAAAATAACTCCAGTGATTGGATTTAGTCTTAAAATTCGCATTAGTTTACCTAAAAATGCTAGAGGCTTTGCTAATATAGCGAGTAGACCTCTTATCTTACCTCCCATAAATCTCAAAGCATCGCCTACTTTTTCAAAGGGCGACATTACACGCTTAAACAATGCAGAAATTCTACCACCAAGATCGGAGAAAAAACCTACAATCTTTTGCATTCTAGGACCTTGTGTAAATTTCGCAATCCCCGCAGAAATAGCAAGCTTCATTGCATCAAACGCTCTACCTGGCGCCCGTATAATCCACCTTATAGTTTTTAATGTATTTTCTATTACTCCTGTGAGAGCAGCCCTTACCTCGTCTTCCCAACCTGTCAACATAGCAGCAATAGCTACACCAAGACCCACTATAGGCAACCTTAAGATTCCACCCAGTAATCCGCCCAGCGCGCCAAGTAACCCTGAGTTATTTCCAGAAGTTGGAACTGTCGTACTGGTCGTACTGCCAGATTTCAGCGTTGCTCTTAATGCGTTTCGTCTATCGCGCTCAGCCTCCAAATCGTCTAATGTACTATCTTGATTCCCGCGACTAAAGGCTTGAGTAAACAATATCACAAGTGTTTCGTTTATAGAGTCTGCTAAATTTTTGAACATCAACTGAAGCGGTGGAATTAAAACAGTAATCATTTTATCCCATTCAATCTTCTTAGTGAACAATCCTGCTATTGCTCTGAAGGGAAAAAGAAGAATGCTGCCTATTGTGCCGAATACTGATTTTATGCTATCTGTTATCGCTGTTCCTACAGACTTTATAGACATGACAACACTGGTAAATGCAGACTTAATTAGCAGGAATGGAGAAAGTAATGCATCACGAAAACCAGCAAGCAACTTAGCAACAGGATTATTCATAATTAATCCGGACATAAATGAGCCCAGATTTCTTACCATTTTAGACAATGTGTTAATGCCGGGCATTACTAAAGATATACCAGTCATTTTCAAATCTTTGATTTCTCGGGATAGTTCTTTCATACCCTTATCGACCGACTGTTTTACATTTTCAATCGCCTCAATATTATCGCGTCTTAATCTAAGATCGGCTGCTACGTCTACAAATGCCATCTAATAATCCTATTTACTTTGTTGGTTTTTCATTCTTTCATTTTCTTCCTCAATATATTGTACCAATAACGAAATATAAACTTCTCTTTCCCAAGGCATCATATTTTCAACTTCAGTTAACGAATACTTGTGTTCGTGCATTAGCCGAAAGTTTATCCTATAATGATTTATAAGATTATCGTGGGAAAGAGCTATTAAAAAAAATCATCAAGTCCTCTTAACATCATTTCATTTTTTGCAGCACAACCTTGACAATCAAAACTTACATCTTTTTCGAGTCTAGGCATATTCTGCACAAAATCTTTTATTTTTTCGAATTGTGAGGATGAGAGCGAATCAATAAAATTTTCAATCTCAGATAAAGGTTCATCTTTCAAATCGAATCGTTCTTCACCAGACTCAAGCACATTACAGCAGGCAGCTATCATAGCGAAGGTTTGCTCTGTTTCACTTTTGCCTTCGTCCTGCATATTCAGCATATCTGTCCAAACAGGATATCCCATTTTAAGTGTGATATCGCTTTCGATCCGAATCCAGCCATCATGTCGGGCTTTTGGTACGGGTATATCACTTAAAGGAATCACTAGTTCGTTTTCAGCTTCGCAGTCTTTGCATTTTACTGTGACGGTGCTTGTTTCGCCTACTGATTTTGAACGGATCATAAGGAACATATATTCTATATCAAATACTTTTAAGACGCTCTTATCAATGCTATCTTCGATACATGCCTCTAGCGTATCTACTACGGCATTCAATGCCTGAGCCTGATCTTTTGATTCAATAGCCATCATAAGAACTTTTTCTTCTTTTACCAAATACGGTCTAAATCTCACTTGCTGTCCTGTTGATGGAATAACAAGGTCATATTTTGGTTTATCGTTTAATCTAGGTAGTGCCATTTATATACTTCTCCAGTCACTGTATGATAATTGTAAAGAAATCTCGACTAATCCGTCAAGATCGTTATTCAATTCAATAGAATTTAATGTGGTTGGAAATGCTTGTTCCAACACACAGGTATAGATCACTTCATTGTCACTTGCGTCAAAGCCTCCAGGAATTATCCTATAAGGGTTATTTGTATATGATGTTTTTTTAGGATCTCTCGCAAGTTGTTTTATCGTAACTTGTTTTCCATATGTCTTTTTATATCCTAACTCATATGTGTCTTTATTTACAGCAAGGCTTTGCCATGCTTCAAAATATTTCTTTATGTTATAATCGTTAGTCACATGAAAACTTATATTGACATCCTCAGTAGCAAAGCCATTCGCTATTTTAACAGTCTTTAGTCCTATCGTATGATCTAAACTCATAATTTGACGTCCTGGGAGTGTGACACCTTTGCATAACAAATTTAAATCTCTTGCAGTCATTTCAGGACTGCCTGGAATATTAGGAAGTTCTACTAGCCACTGATTTGTTCTAGCGATACCCTTATGAATAGCGCCTTTAAATTGATCTAGATTATAAGACTGTGGCATTATATCATCTTTCTTGATTCGGCATATACAGTTCGCGCAGATGCTTTTTGAAAATCTTGTGTTGGTAGAAAAGTCGCTATTTCCCACTCACTTGGCGGAACATACGCAAATCTACTCCGTACATGCTTTCCTAAATACATTTTAAAGCAAGGCTTGAAATATTTAAACCTAGCAGCTTTATTCAGCAACTCATAACTTGCTTGAAATCTTGTCGTATCATTATATTTCTTATTATTTGTAATGCCCATCAATTCATCTAAAAATTTTGCGCGTAATGTCATTGGCAAATAATGTAAATTTAATCCTGTAAAGCCGCCCTTTGCTTTACCAACAATTATAGTCAACGGAAAACTGTCGTAATATGGTAAAGTCTCTTTATGCTTAGGATCATAGAAATACATATACATACTTCCTAGAGCCTGACGATTCCGCAACTCAATAGGATCTTCATTCATCAATTTTCTACGATTGGGACTTTTCATATCGCGTATTTTATTTTGAAACCAAGCAACAGATTCCTTAGAGCGCGGCGTGATGCCCGCTTGAAATGCCTGCTTTTGAAGGTTCTGAAATAAGTTAGCCATGCGATAATACTTTCAATTTTATTCTATTATTTATATGAATTTAATGACGTTTAGTTTTTTTCATCTTCGGCAAAGGCTTTAAAGGTTTCAACTTCTTTGGTTGTTTTGGCATAATTCCCATTGATGTTAATTCTTTCTCTGTCCATATAGCAAATTTCCAACCACGATCTTTTGCATAAGATTCTGCGGCTGTCCATTTATTCATATTCTTCACATAAGACATTCCTTCATTGATATATCTTTTAGTTTTTTTACCTGTGAATTTAGGTGGTGCAGTTTGAACAGCAGGCTTTATCTCGACTAACAGAATACCATCAGTAGTTTTGATTTTTAAATCCATAAAGTATCTATGGTATCTTTTATCAACATCATAAAAGTATGGTATCACAACTTCCTCGCTCGACCATTCTAAAATTCGATCTTGTGTATCGCACCATATGAACGCATACAGTTCCCATCCTGACCGATACACTACGTTATCAGGATCTCCCTTATACTTTCCTCGATTCTTTATTTTATATTTGCCCTGATGCGTTTTCATGTTTCTCTTATAAATAATAAAGTATTCTTTTATTTATCTAGGTATTATCACATGGCTCCACTTAATTTCCAATATCCGTTATCAGACGAAAATAAGTATAAAGCAAGGATCATCTTTTCGGTCCACAAAGTTACGCCGCCAAGCCTGAACACTACGAGACTTAAAGCGGCAAAAAATTCACTAAGTTCAACAGATAATAATTCCGTAGTGCTTACAAACCCTGTTGGTAATCCTAATGAAGATAGAGCTAATGAAGAAGCTGCCGCCGTGTCAATAGCAGCAAAACTGGCGAGAGATAANGCCGCTGCTGGAGCAAAATTTGCAAATGATGCAATTACATCGAAATTGCATATAAGTAATATTCCAATGGCAAGAGTGAAGCTTTTTTTACCACAACAAATTCAAATTAGTGATACTGTAACATTTGAAAATCAGCCTTTAGGATATGTAGGCGGCGTAATAAATCAAGCTATGAACTCAGGTACGGGCGCTATTCCAGCAGCTATGGAAGCTGTAGGAGCATCAATAGCTAATGCGTTTACTAGCTTTGATGCCACAAGCGATGTTGCAAAAGTTGGTCTAGCTCGACTATCAAGAGGCGCGGGTGATAATATTAGTAGTGCGATAACAAATTCTTTGCAAGTTGCGCCTAATCCTAATATGAGAGCAATTTTCTCTGGCGTAAATATAAGAGAGCCAAGTTGGACTTTTAAAATGGTACCAGAAAGTGCTGAGGAAGCAAAACAAATAGAAATGATCGTGCAGACATTTAGAGAATTTTTATATCCAGAAGAAATTTTAGATACTGTTTCAGGAAGTCAAGTACCAGTAGGATTTAAATTTCCACCTATATTCAGAGCAAAAATAATGTATGGAAAAAAAGAACTAGAACATCTAAGACCTGCTGTAAAATTCTTAGATATGTATTTGAAAAATTTTACGCATACATATAATTCTTCTGGCATGGGCTTTCATTCAGACGGAAATTTCTCTGAAGTGGAAATGACATTGACCTTTATCGAAACCCGTGCGTTGTCTAGAAAAGATGTTAGCTCTGGAGCATACGGCGCAATGTTAAGTGGATTCAGAGATGATCCTACATATGGAGCAGTCTAATGAGTTTTTTTAATAACTTCCCTTTAGAACTTTATAGATTTGGAAATGAAGTCGAAGGAACGGTAATTCAAAATCTTTCAGCATATGTTGATATAATTGATAACTTAAAAGATACTGCATCATTCTATGAAAAATATGAGATTCTTGAAGGAGAAAGAGCGGATGTTCTTTCATCTAAATTGTATGGTTCTCAAGAATTTTATTGGACGTTTTATTGTATGAACGACAATATAAAAAAGCATGGATTCCCATTAAGAGAAACAGAACTTACTGCATGGGTAAAAAAGAAATATACAAATACTGTATTAACTACAAAAAATCAGTTTTTCGATAAGTTGCTTCCAGGAGAAACTGTCTTAGGTCAAACATCTGGAACAACGGGTACAGTAGTTAGCAGAAATCTAGATTTAGGTCAAATAGTAATACAAGGAACTAAAGCATTTACAGCCTCAGGCGAAGTTGTTCAAAAGCAAGGCAATTCTACAAAATATGTAACTGTAGAAGCAAGTACAGACCGTTCAGAGCATCTTGCGTTGAGGTATTATATAGATGCTTCTGGTAATCAGGTCGACGTTGATCCGTCTGTTGGAGAAGCAGGTTCATATGCTATAGTGACAAATTTAGATCACCATAGCGCAGTAAATAAAAAGAACAGAGAAATTAGAGTAATACGACCCGGCGCAATAAGTCGGATATTTACGCTATACAAGCAATCTTTGGTAAATAGCTAATGCCTATAGCTAATACAGAATCTCCAAAATTTGAAGCTGTAAATTCAACAGACTACAAACTAGTCAGATTGACGGTTTCAAGTGAGCGGATACAAAATCCTACAAACTCTGTTGAATTAAAACTTGTAGGTATTGAAATAAATATATTTGAGCATATCGAAAAGCCTTATCTCACAGGCTCAATGATATTTCTGGATAACTTTGATTTACTTGGCCTAGTAGGCTTTGTGGGTTCTGAAAGAATAACTATAGAATTAATGACAGACGAATTAATTCCGTCACTGACTATAAAAAAACAATTTATCGTTACAGAGATTGAAAATATTGTAAAGAGTAATACACACAATCAGGTGATGTCCGTAAAATTTATAGAAGATATAGGATATGTATCTAGACTTAAAAAAGTTTCAAAAGCATACGATGGTACTCCAGATCAAATAATTAGAAAAATTCTAGCAGAACATTTGCGGAGAGAATTAAAAGACGTTAGCTCTACTATACACAGCGACGGTTATATGCGAGTTATCGTTCCAAATATGACACCCCTACAAGCTTGCGCTTGGGTAAAAGATCGAGGCGTAACTACAAACGGAATGCCTTATTATTTGTTTTCTACCATGGCAGATGATAAAATTAGATATCTCGACTTAGAAAAAGTAATACAATCTCCTGCATTAAATAACGATACTTTAGATTACACATATAGTCCAGCACATGCTAGTGGTTTAGCAATGCATGATAAGCATACACAATCATATTCTATCGGTGCTGTGTATCCTAGTAGAAACAGTGGTCAGTTAAAATTTGCTCAACGAGGATTGTTAGCGTCAACTTATAATTTTGTTGATACTTTAACTGGTCAAGTATATGAAGAAAAACTTAATGCGAATGAAATGTATAAAGACTTAAAAGAAAAGAATTTATTATCAAACAACCATTTACAAAGAGAATTTCTTATTGATAATACAACTATCGTTGATGATAAATTGCCACACGAATTTGACACAAAACTAATTAGTCAAGTAACAACATCTAATATTTATTCCGATGATATTTACAGCTATCAAGAATCTGCAAATGAAAAAAGTCATATTCTAAAAGCTAAACAAAAATCTATAAAAGGACTCTTAGACAAATCATCAATAGAGATAGCAGTCACAGGAAGAAATTTTTTATATAAGGATGTGAACGTCACAGTAGGAAACAACATTAACATTAGCTTTTTTAACAGTAAAGATCAATCTGATGGTGACGAAAATCCTAATGATACCAAATATAAAGACTACACTAAAAGTGGGACATATATGATATATGCTTGCAGACATATTTTTTCTGGTGTCGAATACAATGCATCTTTATCTTGCGTTAAACTTGCAGAAGGACGAGCGCCCAATGGATAGGAAACTTATGAAATGATTGAGTATTATGGAGATAATCATAGGTGGTTTCTTGGCATAGTCGAAAGCAACAAAGATCCATTAAAATTGGGTAGATTGCAAGTTAGAATCCGAGGCATACATTCGAGAAATTTAACAGATATACCACTCAGCGCATTGCCATGGGCACAAGTTGTTATACCTTCAACAGAGGGTGGCATTTCTGGCATAGGCAAAATGGCAAAAATTCAAAATGGTGCGCAAGTTTATGGCATTTTTATGGACGGCGAACATTCGCAATTGCCTTTAGTTATAGGATCAATACATACAACTGAAAAGATAGAAACTGAAGGTAATAAAAGTACAGATGAAAGCTACTCTTTAATCGAACACCCATCTGGCTCTACTGTCGCGTATGAAGGTACAGGAAATGTAGAACTTTTAGGTAGTGCAAATGGAGAGAAAGCATATAATTTTTATTTAGCAAACCAATTTACTCCAAACCAAAGTGCTGGTATAGTGGGAAACTTCGCTGCGGAATCTAATATAGAACCTGATATTTTAAATCCTAACGATCTAGGTAAACCTGCGTTTGGTTTAGCTCAGTGGAGAGGCGATAGACGCGCAGGTCTTAAAAACTTCTCAACTGCAAATGATATGAATTATAGAACTATGGAAGCACAATTATTATGGTCTATGCACGAATTTAGAAACAAAGAGAAAAGAGCATTTAGCAAAATTAAGGCATCCAATAGTTTGAGAGAATCAACGCATGCCGTAGAAAAATATTATGAAAGACCTCAACCAGGAACATTCAGTAAAAGATTTTCGTTTGCACAACAGATATTAGAAAGATATTCCCAATGAGTTTAACAAACGCGATAGGATTTGAAGAAGTCGGTCAAATGGTCTCTAATTTGAAAGTAGTTTCAAATGTAAAAAAACATGCAGCAACTATAGAAAATGTTGGCGCAGACCTTTCTTCAGTTAGTTCAAGTCTGTTAGGTGGAAAAGTAGGAGAGACTATTGGTGGCGTAAAATGTCTAGTATCTGAATTTGACGCTATTGACATTGGAGCAACAAATTTAACATCGGGTGTCGCTCAACTTACGTCAGAAGTTCCGGGCTTTGAAAGCTTATTGAATACAGCAAGCGCAGTTCCAAACAAACTTACAAATGTAACAGGAATTTCTTCTGCCGCAGCAGCTTCTTTAAGTGAAATAATATCTTCTCCTAATCCCAAATCCATCGCTAGTTCATTAGAGATTGCTACAGGTTCATTGCCGTCAGCGGATATGCTAGGCGATATTGCAGGCGCATTTTCTTTACCTGCCATTGACGATTTGATCAAAGATGTTGCTGGTGGCATAGGTGGCACCGGCATTACATCTAAGCTCGGCGAATTAGAAAGTAAGTTTACGGATGCTGTTGGAAATCTTACAGACGGCGCTGAAACTGCGTTAGGTGGATTTAATGGTGGTATTTTAAACAGGCTTATCGCAAATTCGAATGACGTTATTTTGAATGAAGTTACCGCACTTTCAAGGGGTCTCTTAGAACCTCTAGATCAAGTTGCAGCAATTCAAGGCATCTTAGATGGCGATAAAAACTCTGTCATGGATTTGATAAGCGGCAAAGTAGAAAAAGCTTTCCCTAACATAGATTTAAAAAGTTTACAGTCAGACATATTTGATTTAGATCCTTCAATTTCCAATATGCTAAGACCTCCTAATACTAATATTAATTTTGGATCCCGTACTACAGATATAGTAGTAACTTCTAAAAACCAAGAAAAATGGCAAGGAGCAAAGACGCCAGTTGTAGGAAATCAAGCTTACAAATTTACATTTGTTAATTCATATGAAGAAATTGTTTCCGATATCAGATCAGCTATCCGAGATATTACTGAAGTCGTAGTTCACTGGAGCGCAAATTATATAGATCAGGGTCAAATTGGTTCAGAAGATATTCACAAATGGCATCAAGCTAGAGGTTTTAATGGCTGTGGATATCATTATGTCATAAAAAGAGATGGTAGCTTACAAAGAGGTAGACCTATAAATAAAGTTGGTTCTCACGCAAAAACAAACGGACATAATAAATACAGTATCGGAATTTGCATGATTGGCGGATATAATTGTCCTAGTGGTACATCTAGACCGCAAGATTATGTTAGTTCGGAATCAATAGAGGTTATTCAATGGTCGACACTTAAAGAATTTTTAAAGGCATTTTATACAGTACATCCGGGCGGTCAAGTCTGGGGTCATAGCGATACTGATCCAAACAATAAAATTGACCCTGGTATAGATATGCAAGATTTTGTCAAAAAGAATTTCAACAAAAAAAATATAAGTAAGTCTGGTATTGTACCACCCCTATCTTCAAATATTACCACAAAGGGAATTTCTCCAGAACCAGCAGAAGTTTGGACAGATCCTTCGCCACAACAAACGCAACCGTCTAGTGGATCAGGATCAACTCATTATGAGGATAACACAATTATGCGATCTGATACTATTGCAGAAAAACATAAAGTTGGTACAATATTGACATTAGACTTTTTCCGCGATATGAGAGAGTGGTACGCAGATCAGGGATATGAAGTTCCAGAAATGTATAAAAAAATAGATCGTTATGAAGTACAAGTGATACCAGCCAGAAGGGCAGGAAAACAAAATATTTGGAATGCGGTAGGACCATTGGATGATCCAGTTGCTATGGCTAGATTTGCAAAAGTCGGTTTCAAATCCGGCGCTCAGCCCGTCTATTGATAAATGAGGATATAAAATGACTTCTGAAAATGACGACCTACAACAGAGACAAGATGCACTCGGCAAAAGCTATACAGAAAATGAGGGAAAGAACCAGAAAGGGTTTAGTGATCCCAATTTGAAGTATCCAACGAAAGAATATAACAATCAATCCTCAGTAAATAAATCAAGTCGTGGAGAAAAGCCCAATAATCTTGCAGTCAAGAGCGGTATTCCTGGCAAAGCTGTTAATTACAATACTGTAGATAATTACGAATACACGCACGTTCAGACCGATGAATCTCCTTCAGGTCATATCATAGAAATAAACGATACGCCAGGCGGCGAAAGAGTACTGATAAAACATAACTGTGGCGCAGGAGTTGATATTCAACCAGACGGAACGATACTTGTTAATAGTACAGGCAACAGAGTTGAAATAAGCTCGGGCAATTATTCTTTATCTGTTGGCGGTGACGGTCATATTGTTTATAATGGCAATTTGAGTATGACAGTAACAGGAGATTACAATTTAAATGTAAAAGGTGATTATAATGTAAATGTCGGCGGCAACAAAATTATGAAAGTTTTAGGATCATATAGAAAGACGATAACTAAGCATTTGACTGAAAAAATTATTGGATCAAAATCATCTACTGTTTTGCAGCAAGTTACCAACACATTTTTAGATGGGGTAAATACTTTAGTCAAAGGAACATTTAAACAGATGGTACGTGGTAAAGGTAACTATTTTCACAGTGATGTAGCAAAATTCACATCCGAGACTGGTATTGACATGTCAACTGTGAATATGAATTTAGCAGCGGATAATTTGACAGCCGTCGGCGCAGTCGGAACGATGGGCGGCAAAGATATGATTATGTACACCAAAAACATATATGCGAACGAAAACGTAGATACCAAAACTCTTAGTGCTTCAGATGATATTAAAGTAAAGGGCGTGATCCACGGTAATTTAGACGGAACAGCATCTAAAGCGCAAGATGCACTAAGAGCAGAAAAAGCTATAGGTAAACTTTCTTCATTAGTTTTGAAGCCTAAAGGTGGATCAATATCAACTAGTTTTAGTAAAAACAATGGCGCAACTGCATTGCCTGATTCACAATATATGAATGAGCATCTTAGAAAATCTAATTTAGGATATAGAATTGTTAAAATAGACGAGGACGATGGAATTAAAAATTCTATTGATCAGACCGAAAATAATGATGGAATATCAGATAGAGATTTGACAATATCTGAAGTACGTTCAAAATTAAAAAATACAAACAATTTTAATAACGGCAAATTTACTTTAAATCAAATTAGTAAAGGGATTCTATCTGCCGAATATAAATCAAAAGCGCCAGATAGTATAGGAAGAGTAAGAGGCGAAAAATATACGGCAACAACAGGATCAAAAAGTATAGGTAATAGCGAAGGAGTTTCTAGAACCAAAAGATTTATTCCTTCTCAGGCAGCGTCAAAATCTAAAACAGTTACCTTATTGCCAGAAACTGTATATAATATAAGTAAAATGGAAGATGTTAGTATGTCTACCAAACTGTCTCAAAATCAGTCTTTATCTAAATTCGTGTCTACTTTTGGCGATCCCATAAATCTAAATCATGTTAATAGTCCTTTAAAAAGAAAAGCTATCGCTAGAAATCTATCGCCTCATGTGGAAATATTAGAGTTATATAAAACATTAGACGATTTCAACGGATATTCTTTAGAAGTTGTTGAAGGTTTATATAAACTCGGAATTAAGGAAAAATTTGTTGCAGATAGTATTACAGATTTAAAAACGCAAGGCAGAGCTATTGTCTATGAATTGTATGATGTTCAAACAGGCAAGCTTGCTTTGGATAAAACTTTTGATCTTGCAGTCTATTTAAAAGATAACGCACACTACGATAAATTATCCCTTTATTATGATAAATTTGATATGAAACAAGAAAAGCATCACGCGCAAATAGTGATAACTACTCCTTTAATTCCGGTAAATTATAAAGCGTTTTTCAAAATGAAAGTTGATACATTTTGGAATAATGAACTTTTGAGCAACAGCGATTTAGTTGAAATTCCTTCTATCAATGAGGAAGAATTTGACGATACACTTGACGATAATCAATATAATGGCGGCTGGCAATAGTGAAAATCTATATAAATATAGTTAAATAAACAAAGAGATTTCGATGGCAAAATTACTATCAATGGAAGACAAAGACTTAGGAACTATTCCTAGCGTTACGCTGAGGACTAGCTCTTACACGGATCTCGATTTGTCTTTTACTACAAAGCCTGATTTCGGATCTGGCTTAGCCACAGACGTTTATAAAAAATTTGACGCAGATGCAGTAAAACAATCGATAAAAAATTTGCTACTTACTAACCATTTCGAAAAACCGTTTGATCCATATTTTGGTGGTAACATAACTCGGTTATTTTTTGAATTAGCAGACGATCTAACGGAATCTGAGGTCGAAGATGATATAAAATATGCAATTGAAACATTTGAACCTAGAGTAGAAATTTTAAATATATTTGCAACAATAGATCCAGATACAAATTCATGCATAGCAAGAGTTGTATTCAAGGTTATTAGCACAAATAAGGTTACAACATTAGAAACCGATATAGCAAGGTTAAGATAGATGGCAACAAACATTACATCAACAGAATTAGATTTTGAGAATATAAAAAACTCTTTAAAGACTTATTTTGCACAGAAATCAGAATTTAACGGATATGATTTTGAGGCGTCTGGACTAAATAATATTTTGGATGTGTTAGCATATAATACACACTTTAACGGTTTAATTGCAAATTTTGCAACTAACGAATCTTTTCTTAATACATCCCAACTAAGATCGTCCGTAGTATCACATGCAGAAGGTTTGGGTTATAGACCAAGATCACGATCCTCATCTAAATCTACATTGTCTCTAACTTTAGACCTTTCTGCTGTTAGTAGTGGAAGCAGACCTACTAATATAACTTTACCTATAGGTACAGAATTTACAGCATCAAACGAACAAGGCCAATTTAAATTTAAAACAAGAGTTTCATATTCTGCTACAGATAGTGGCGCCGGCATTTATGAATTTTTAGACACTAACGGCGAACCCAATGTTGTTGTATATGAAGGTCAAAATAAAACTAAAACATTTTATTCTGGAACAGTTACAGAAAATCAAGTCTATATAATTCCAGATGAAACGATTGATACAAAAGATATGTCAGTTCTAGTTTACCCAAGTCCAACAAGCGAAAAATTTGAAACATACACATTTCTCGAAAATGCGATAACTGTAACGGCAGCGACACAGTACTACGATATCAAAGAAGCACCAAATGGCTACTACGAATTGAATTTTGGCGATGGCATTTCTTTTGGTAAATCGCCTGACCCTGGCAATAAAATAGTCGTGACATATAATTCGTGCAACTCTATTTTAGCAAACAACTCCAGCGGCTTTTCTGCTGTAAATGATCTAAGTGTTGATGGAAACTCATATGCAATATCCGTTAATACTCAGATACTATCTCATTCTGGTATGCCAAGAGAACCGATTGAGTCTATCAGAAAACTTGCGCCTATTCAATTTTCAGCACAACAAAGGCTTGTAACTTCGCTAGATTATAAAGGTATGATACAGTCTAATTTTCCAATAGTTGAAGATGTTACTGTTTGGGGCGGTGAAGAAAACGTGCCAAAAGATTATGGTAAAGTTTACATTTCAATTAAATACCCTATAAACACTACGCAATTTGTAAAGACCGAGACAGAAAATTCTATAAAAAATCTTTTCAGTGATAACCTAGCTGTAATGTCTATCGATAATAAATTCATTGAACCATCTTTAACATATATGGAAATAAAAACAAATTTCTATTATAATGATGGTCTAACATCTCAATCAAATTCTTACTTGGAAACTCTTATCCGTAATTATATCTCTACATATTTTAATACAAATTTAGGCAAATTTGAATCTAAATTTAGAAGGTCTCCTATCTTAACAGGAATTGATAATATCGATAAATCTATTTTAGCTTCAAAGATGTCCATAAAACTTCAACAAAGATTTTTGCCGAATGTAGGCATATCAAGCGCATATGACATATATTTCCCTGTTGCATTAGCTTCAGCCAATACAAACACATATGTTATTACATCTTCCAGATTCACTGTCGGTGGAGCCACATGCACACTCAGAAATACTTTAGGCACAGCAGATATTGAAATTTATAATGAAAGTGCAGGAAAAGTACAGACTGCAAATATAGGCACATACGACTATAAGACAGGCACAATTTCATTAGTAGGATTTGAACCTACCGCGATAGTTGGTGGATCAGCATATATAAAAGTATCTGCTGTTCCTTTAGATCCAGCAGTCATTTCGCCTTTAAGAAATTATACCCTAGTTCTAGATGAATCTGAAAACGAAGCATTTGGTAATATAGAACATACAGAAACAAAGATCGTATTGTAAAATGACAAATGAACTAATAGTCGAGAAAACAATAAGGGAAAGCTTGGTAAAACAAGTTCTTCCTGAATTTTGGTCTACAGACTATCCAAATATCATTACTTTCATAGAAACATATTACGATTTTATGGATTCGGATGGACAGTTTGGCGCAGACCTTAATGATTTATATGAAATTCGAAATATCGGAACAACAAAATTAGCATACCTCGACAACATGTTTGAGGAGTTTGCTTTAGGTATGGGTCAAGAATTTTTCTCAGAGCCTCGGGAAGTTCTTAGAAATTTCGCTAAATTTTTTAGAGTTAAAGGTTCTCTATATTCGGCAAAAGGATTTTTCAGATCATTCTATAGTGATGATACCGCAGAAATAACGTATCCTAAAAGTAAACTATTTATGGTTGGAGATAGTTACTCCATAATTGGTCCAAATTCTACCAAGATTTTGCAAGATGGTGGAGTGTACCAAGTTCTTTCGATATTGATTAAGTCAAAAACTTCTTTGGGCAAATATGAAGATTTTTATAGAAAATTTGTTCATCCGTCGGGCTTTCACCTTGCCGCAGAAATGCAGATAGACACCCAGGCAGATGTAACGATTCAATCAATTGAACCTATAGCATATGTCGATCCAGATTTAGATATTGATAGCTCTTTATTTCATCTATCTGCAAAAACAGACATGTTGGGGTGCTTTCAATTAGCGAATACTGGTAATATGACAATTTTAGAAACGACACTGACAGGCGCCGCATACGATTCAAGTAATAATATAGAATTAGATAGTGGTAATGTAATAGAATGGGGAGTTTCTTATGACGGCTCCCTGAGTCTACTTCCTGGCGATGGAAAACATGATCTTATCTCAACACACCGAGTAAATAGTAAGTATCTAACAGCCCTTAAGTCTGTTACAGACGAGTATTTTTATGCGCTTGCAGATAGACACGACTCTTGGTCAACTCTATCAACACAAGATTTTTGTTTTCATTCTGAAGCTCCTTTAGCTAGTGCAGACTCTTTTGATTATTTCGGAAATTCGTTAGTGGCTGGGAGTGGAGCAGACAGACAAAGAATAATAATGGAATTCGTTTATTGCGATTCTTCAGAAATGGATTCAAACTATATAAATACTAAGTACGATATTAGAAGCGTTAATTTAAACGATGTAAAAGGAAAAACTGCGTTGTTAATGAAAGACGCTTTAATTTAAGTAGGAAATGATATGGCATCAATTGTAACAGAAACACTAAAGCAAGAATTAGTTAGACCGCTTTTAACTAATATTAAAAATGGAATAGATCCTGCTTTCTATATAGGTCTGTCTAGGAGCAATCCTTGGACTGGTGGAAATGATTCTGCGCCGGCGCCTAGAGTTGATATTTCCGAAGAAAATCGCTTTAGACGTGGACTACAAGCAGTTATTAAAGTCAATAGCGCGTCTTATGTTGTTCCTAGAAACGATTGGACTTCCGGTACATTCTATTCGCAGTATGATGATAAGAATGTACTAAGTGATTATCCTACAGCAAACCCATTTTATGTTATGAACGACAATAATCAAGTCTTTATATGTTTACAAATAGGTCGCGATACAACAGGAGCAAAGGTAGCTTCTACTATTAAACCCGCTTTAGAAAACCTACATCCATTTGGAACTTCAGATGGTTATATTTGGAAATTTTTATACACAGTTTCAGCATTAGAAGCTAATTATTACATGACACAAAACTATATGCCTGTGCGTTATATCGAAAGCGTAGATTCAAATTCTACTGGCGCAGAAAATAAGCAATGGGCAGTTCAAAATGCAGCACTTGGCGATCAGATTACATCATTCATAATTGAAGATAGTGGTAGTAATTATCACGTGGACTCTTGCGATTTTAGAGTTAACGGAGTTTATAATCCGTTTATCATTCGAACGATCAATGCTGGTAAAATATCAAAAGTATCATATGCAGCAGATTCTTCGACATTCCATTTTCAACATAATCTAGATGGTGCAATTCTAACTATTGACGATACAACTGGCACCGGTGCGGTTGTTAGACCGATACTTTCAACATCTAGAGGCTTTGGTTCTAATGCAGTTACCGACCTCAAATCTCAGATGATTTTAATTAATAGCAAAATAACAGGTAATGAACCAGACTTTATAACATCACAAGATTTTAGACAGATAGGTATTATAAAAAATATTAAAGATTCTGCATCTTCTACTAACTTTAGTCAAAACACAGGCAGAACGCTCAACAGCATGACGTTGTCCTCTCAAGCTGTAGCAATTAGTGCTGATAGAGATATCGTAGGCGCTTCAAGTGGAGCAAAAGCTTGGGTAGATCATGTTGTTGGAAATACAATATATTATCATCAATTCGACTCAACGGGATATGTACCATTTGTTGTAGGCGATTCTATAAGTGAAACTGGTGGCCCTGGCGAAGGCGTTATCTTACTTCCTAAAATAATAGGAGAAGCTAATCCTAGATCTGGAGATATTTTGTATATAGATAATAGAGCCGCTGTTGAACGTGTTCCTAATCAAACCGAAGATATAAAAATTGTCATAAAACTTGACAACTGTTCATAGAAAGAATACTAATGGTCAAGACATATACCACCTCGACATTCTCAGATGTCTATAGAGATGATTACGATGAGGACAAAAGTTTTCAGCGCGTTCTCTTTAATAGTAACAGAGCATTGCAAGCTAGGGAATTAACCCAACTTCAGACTATAATTCAAACCGGAATCGAAAGATTCGGAAAGAATATATTTAAAGAAGGCGCCTCAGTTTCGCCAGGTGGTTTATCAATTAATAGTGGTTATAGATTTATTAAATTAAACACAGCAATTAATCCATTACCTTCGGATCCCACTTCACTAGTGGGAACATCATTTGTAGGCCAAGTTTCTGGAGTTATTGTAAAAGTAATAGAGGTTGTCATAGCTGCTGGCTCAGATCCAGCAACACTTTATGTTCAATACACAAGTACTTTAAATGCGACTTCAGGAACATCAACGATTAGCGTTACTCCTGGCGAAGAGTTGGTTCAAAGTGAGGGTAGTACTCGACTAATCACACAAACAACAAATACTACACTAGATCCTGCTTATGGCTTTGGAACAAAAATATCTGTTGGCGAAGCTGACTTTTTTACTCAAGGATTTTTTGTTCACGCTCCTCAGCAAGAGCTTATAATTTCAAAATATACATCGTCTGTAGATGCTGTTGTAGGATTTTTAGTGACTCAAGATATTGTAACATCGGAAGACGATGAGACATTGTTTGACAATCAAGGAAGTTTGCCGAACCAAACTGCTCCAGGAGCAGATAGATATAGAATTAAACTAACACTTACAACAGAAGCGTTAGTGCCAAGCAATAGAACATTTGTTTATGTTGCAAATGTAACTAACTCCATTATTTCAGACAGAGTTACAGGTTACGATCAATATAACAAAATAAACGATTTAATGGCAATACGAACAAACGATGAGTCCGGAGATTATACCGTTTCACCATTTTTCATAAGATTCGAGGATAGCGCATAATGGCAAATATCAAACTGAGGGTATCCCCCGGTAAAGCATATGTAAATGGATATAAGATTTCAAAAAATTTACCAACATTCTTGTCAGTAAGTAAAGCAACTGCGACCGAAGCTGTTATTAACGAAACTGTAGGTACAGGATATGGCAACTATATTCTAGTTTCTAGCTTGTTAGGCATTCCTGATATCTCTTTAATGGCGCCACTTACAATTAAAAACGCTGTCAATTGGCTTGGTGCTACTGTGGGAACTTGTCGAGTTAGAGCGATTGAAAAAGAAAATAATATTACAGGCGTTGCATACAGATTGTATATTTTTGATGTACAAATGACAGGAAGTTATCAATTTGACGTATCAGCATTTAGTATTGGTGCTACAGTTGGTTCGCAAGACAGTTATGTAAACATCTTTAGAGAAAACAATAGATCAGTAATACATAATTCTAATAATAGAAGTTTAATTTTTCCTTTACCTAAGCCTAGAGCTAAATCAGTATCTAATTTGTCTTTATATCAACAAAAGAGATATACAACAACACTAGCTGCAGGTACTACTCAAGTAACGATAGCTGCGGGGTCAGGCGAAGTTTTTGTAGATATTAGTGACTGGATAGCAATAAACGCAGCAGGCACACCTCAATCTATAACGGTTACTTCAGGTAGTTTAAACTCTAATTCTGCAACTATAACTGGGTTTACCCAAGCAGTCAATGACCAAATAGTAACAGTTATAGCATACACATATAAGGCAGTCGCAACTCTTGCGGCTAAAACATTGCAAACAGGCAATAGAAGTTATACTGTTGCTTGGACTGCTGGGCAACAAGACGTTGTGACTGATATGCTAGAATTAGATGTTGTTAATATATCGGAGATAAGATATAATAACTCTGCCGGCGAGATCATCACGGATAAATTTGTTCTTGACAATGGCGCAAAAGATGCATATTATGAAACTTCTAAACTTAGATTGAAAAATAATCATGCATTAAGCACGACAACAATTTGGGTAAATTTCACATATTATGAGCATGGTCAAGGAGATTATTATGCGCCCAACTCTTATTCTTCAGGCACAGGATCAACATACGACTATGGCGATATTCCCACATATACTATGGAAAACGGCGATGTTGTTGATTTAAAAGATTGTATTGATTTAAGACCGTCAAAAGGCACAACAGGAAACTTTTCTAATAATTCTGCTGTTCCAATTCCAATTCCAAAACAAGCTTCGGTACTCACATTTGACGTTGAATATTATCTGCCTAGATTCGATAAGTTAGTATTGGAACAAGATGGTCGAATGAAATACATTGAAGGCACCCCAGCATTTTCTCCAATATTTCCTGATATTCCGCAGACTGCAATGGAATTATATAGAGTAAAAGTAAACCCATATACTTTAAGCTCTAAAGATTTGACATTTAGTATGATAGAAAACAAACGATATACTATGCGCGATATCGGTAAAATAGAAAATCGTCTTGAGCGTTTTGAGGAAATGGTGACACTATCTTTGTTAGAGATGGACACAAAAAATATTGAAGTTCTTGATGAAAATGGATTGCCTAGAACAAAGACAGGTTTTATTGCAGATAATTTTGCAGACCAATCATATACAGATTTTAATAATATTGAATATAATGCATCTATAGATCCTAAAGATAAATTTGCCCGTCCTTCATTTTCGTCAAATAATATAGGTCTGATTTATGACCAAACACTATCTACAAATACTGTTTTAGTAGGAGATAATGTTTATCTTGCATACACACACGCAGATTACATTGGTCAAGATTTAGCTTCAGGCACGGAAAATGTTAATCCTTTTATGACTATGGGTTTTCGAGGTCACATTAAACTTTCTCCCTCCAGTGATGATTGGAAAGAAGTTGAATACCTTGGACAAAAAGTTATTGATGGCGGCACAAGGTTAAATACAAACTCTGCACATTTATGGAACGAACATGAATGGAATTGGTCTGGCTCTGATCTAAACGGACTAGACGTAGGATCATCAACGGACAGCAGGTCTATAGTTGTTAGTGAAACTGGTTTTACAAACACGACGGGTACCACCAGAACAGGTGGCACAATAACAACAGGTGTTAATAGAACAACTCAAACTACGGTAAATACTGTTGTATCAAGCGAAACTATTCGTGAGGTTATCGGTGATAGGTTAGTTCAATGGGCATTTATTCCGTTTATGCGTTCTAGATTAGTTTATTTTAGGGGCGAAGGTTTTCAGCCAAATACAAAAATGTTTGCATTTTTTGATGGCATTGATGTTGCAGATTGGGTTAAACAAGAGACGTATGTATCTTTTAATTCGCACAAGGCAACTGAATTTGGAAACACACAGCTTAACGCAAACGGTCATCCCAACGGTAAAAGCGATTTGTACACTGACGGCAATGGCATAGTTCAAGGATCTTTCTTTGTTCCTAGCACTTCAGCTATAAGATTTCCTACTGGTTCAGCAGAGTTTAAATTAATAGATATCACGTCAGATAATGAAGCAAATGCTATTTCTTACGGCTCTGCGGTATATAGTGCGTCTGGGGTTCTCGATACAAGACAAGAGGATATTTTGTCAACTCGTTGGCTAGAAGTAGTAGGAAGAACATCTACAAATACAAGTAGAGTTGTAACTAGTANAACAGAGTTTGCTAGAGTGGAGGAAAACTCAGAGGGCACTTTCAATGGCAATGAAGATAGGCGAGATAACACTGATCCTTTAGCGCAATCTTTTACTGTTCATGAATCGACAGGAGTGTTTATTACAAAAGTTTCTTTATACTTTAAAACAAAAAGCACTACTATGCCAGTTTGGATTCAGATTAGACCTATGGTTAACGGTTATCCTGCTTCAGATATTATTGTGCCCGGTTCTCAAAAACTATTAACGTCTGCTCAAGTCGC
>JGI24005J15628_10000353_pt1 | contig 27089 bp, 25 predicted proteins | sample LinPmetageLP40_FD_15628 | JGI IMG/M metagenome (IMG submission 15628)
GGGGGTAGAAGGGGAGGGGGAGCTTAAATGATGAAGGACCCGAATGCACGAACCCCTAGCATAGAATGCCCACGTCGCCGTCACGCAGGCACCACGCGCGCATGCATCACATGTACATGCCGCTGGATCCCATGCTGCTCGTCGAGGCCTCCAGTTCACTGTCGGTAACAATTGCCATGGCGGCGAGTGCACCGATCGTAATCAGGTGGGTACCGAATGTGCCGGCCTTGAACATTTGACTCGACAGGACCGACGGAAGGCATGCACGGTTGGCTGGGATCTTCGTGGCCAGCAGGAAAAATGGATGCCGGAGCACGAGAATCACCACAATTGCCGCCAGGTAGAACTTCATCTTGTCGCCGAGACTGAACTTATAGGTGAGAGCCGCGGCGGCCAGCGACACCGCCGCCAGCGACCCCCCGATCGCCCACCACAGAACCAAGCGGAAGTTCGACCGGCACATGTGGTCCTCCGACACCGAATCGCCCTGGCCCCCGAGCATGATGGCCAGGGCATCCATGAGACACAGCAAGAAAATGCTCACAAAGACGCCCATTGACACTGCCTTCGTCTTGTCGTCATCGTTTCCAACCTTCACAAATGCCAGCAAGGCAAGCACGGCCATCAGCGACACGGTGGCTGCGGCCCGCGGGTGGGTGATTGCGGCTCCGTAGGTAAGCGCACCAAAATTGGCATCGTCGGTGCCGCCCATGTAATCAACCGACCGCGGCACATGATCGCCAATACCCTTGCCGTACGCGCCGTAGTACATGAACAGCATGGCCACGAACACCGTAACGCCCGCAAGCGACACCATGATCCTCGCCGGTATCTCGTGCCCCATTTTCCATGCGATTGCGGCCAGCACCACAAACATGGTCACCAAGGTTGAGAACAGAGTTGTGCTCCACCGTGCCACAAACCAGCGGACCCCGTCCTCGTACGCCTCGCTCATGCTCAGGATCGTGTCGCCGCCATGATTATTTGGAGGCCAAATCACTTCTTGTAGCGTATTTGTCACAGTTGGCGGTGAGTCGTCTTCCGCCTTTAAGCTCGGCATGTACTTTAAATCATTGTAGATAATCGCCCCGGAAACACTGTCCATGGAAGTGTTTCCGTCCACGGAAGTGCAAGTTGTCGTACCATAACACCGGTCTAGCTCCTTTCCCTCGCGAAGGTAATCTCGGATTGCATCTTGCATGCCGCAACTCTCCTTTGGGCAGGTATGCAGCGCGGTATGCATGCAGGTTCCCACAAAGCGCGAGCGCGCCGATGACTCGCACTTAATGTCAAACATGCCAAAATCTACCGACAAGGTCTGAAGATCCTCCACTCCATCCCATGGGGTCACAATGTTACAGCTTTTATAGGCATCCGGGCCCTGGCCAGGGGATAGATTAACAGGGGTGGTAGGGGTGGTAGTGGCGACTGCGGTGGTGTTGCCGGTTGGAGTGGTGGTGGCGGTTGAGCTGTCTGTTGTGGTAATAGTGGTGGTTGCGCCGCAGTTATTAATTCGCTCGTCATCTGACCAGCTAATGAGGGTGGCCAGCTGAAAGGCAGCGTCGAGATTAACCTTTTTGTCTTCAGTTGCCCATTGATCTCCAACCTTGCCAGTTATTTCTGCATTGTACTTGGATAACAGCGGGCCGCGCTGTTGATTGCATGGTCCCGGGGTCGGGGCAGTCTTTGTGAATGATCCGGTTGCCTTAATTCGGGCCCGTTCAAACATATCGTCGCACATCAACCAAATGCTATTACGACCACTCCCGCGATTATCATTAGTGGTGCTGCGACTATAGTAGCCCATCGTCACCATGGCTAGAAATTCTTTAGCCTCTCGTATTAGGGTTTTGTCCGTTGGGCCATCGGCCCACCTTTTCTGCATGCTGCACGAAGTAGCACTCCCGCCTTTTGCATTGCCACTTTCATGCTTCATGGCCCCCAGCCAGGTGTCGGCGGCAATCTTACGCTTTTTGCTCGTGAGTTGTGCCATGGCGGCATGCGCTTCACTAGTACTATCTGTAATGGTTGTAATATCGTTGGCTGGTGGTGTTGTGGCACTAAATGAGGGCCAACCCACCTCTGCCGACTTGCCACAAAAGTCTCTCGCGCGCGCCGCAAACATGCGATGGGCCTTGCCTCGGTGGTCCACCTCTTCGCGCCCAACACCATCCCGCCGCTTAGGATTGGCACGCAACATCGGATTAGACGGAGCCAATGCCGCCAGGTGCTGCCGCGCCACATTACGGACAAACGCCGCACATCTGGCCGTGTTCTTCGGCGCGGCCTTTCCATCGCACCACTCGGATGAATCCGCGACCCCATCCCCACTCCCATTATCCCCATCCTCACTCCCTTCTAGAATGTTTTTTATCATGGCTGGCACGGGTGCAAAGAGGCCGGGGCCTACCTTTAGTCGTTTCGCACATTTTGGATGATTGGTTGCCGAGTGCCGGCGCTCCGGCTTTGCACTGCTTTCCACAACAGAATGGTAATCCCGATTACTCGACAGGGAGTGCCGCGGGTACCCACAGGCACTTAGCCCCGGTGGGGCCTCATCACTATCTTTCGATATTTGCGCCAGACTGAACGGGGAATCCGCAAAGGAGACCTTGTTGTCAAGCCACGCACAGTCGGAGCAATTAAGCCCTGGCACATTGGCATTTCCATCGTCTGGCAGGCAGATTTCAGCGACTGGCTTGTCGTGGTACGGCTGCTGGTAATATTTGCCCGCCTTGTCAAACCAGACATCTGTGTGAAGGATAACGAACGCTGTCGTGACCACAGCGGCCATGGCCGCATAAATGTGAACGCCCGCCATTGGTGCTGGAACACTTCACGTTGCCCGGCCACCGGAACGGTTTATATTGGGTGACCGGCTTGATGACCAACCGACCCCGTCGCGGCCGCCGCCACGTGTACGGCACATGCAAGCAGCACACCCCACACCGCGAGTGCGGGGTGCTGCTGCGCCGCCATTTGCAGACTTACCAGCAACCCGACCCCACTAATTTTGCGAGGTGTTGATACAATCCCGCCGGCCGGCTGGTGCCCCACATGCATTGCAGCCGACGCGCAGAGTGTCGCCCTCGCCGCCGCCCGTGCGATAGAGGGATGCGTGAGCGTTGCGATTGCATAGACAACCCCTACACTTAAGATAACGCATTGCACAGGAAGAAAAGCCATCCGGTCGTGATAACCACAAACAGCCCAGCCAAATGGTCCGCGCCCTCTGCGTCGATGGTACACAGAAAATGGGCGTCGTTCATCCGAAGAACGGGGTGCGGCTAAGCGTGTGCAACACGACGGCAGCTGCTGCAAAGCTGGCGGCAATATAAATGTACAGCTTCGCTGGGACCGTAGAGCTGCAGTCGGTCTCCAGGGCTTCGGCAAGATCAAAAATGGTGACTGTCAAACTGTCCGCCTGCCGCGAGGGGGTGTTGCTTTATAGTGACGAAGACACACTTCAGCACCCAACCATCATCACTGATTCCGACCGCGTGTACGTGAAAACGTTATTTAACCCGCTTCCGCCCGAAACCGAAGCGGCCTCGGCCTCTGCTCTGCCGTACACGTTTACGTTTCTGCCCGAGCCAGGCAATTCCGATGGCATCTCGCGGCCAGATGCCCTCAAACTATGGGCCGCGCACGTTAATACGGCGCTCGCGAGCCCAAGCGCGTGGCCGGAAAGCCTGGCGGTGCAGGAGGCCTTTCTCGTGCACCGCGCGCTGCTCTCCACGGATACCGGCGATAGCTGGATCCCCGAGTTGATCAGGCGCTTTCAACGACTGCTTGCCAAATTAGCAACGTTGGGGTGCATGCGGCCGTACATTGCCCGCGGCACGTTCGACCCGTGGACGGCACCGCCCCCGCCGCAACCCCCGTCGCCGGAGTGGGCCAAGTACTTTTCGGTTGTTGCCACCCACACCGATACCTCGCACCGATGCCAGAGCATGACGGTGGGGCGGAAACCGCTGCACGGCGAGAACATCCCGGGGCCCGTGCGCCAGTGCGCTACACAGTGGGCGCGCCTCGCGCACGACCTTGACCTGGCTAGCGGCGCGCGCTTAATCACAGCGGCAGGGGCACCGGCTCGAGATCCCGGGGATACGGACAGCATGACCACCAGCGACCTGCAAGACGCTCGCGAAACGCTGCTTAAGTGGCCCCGGCTTGCCATGTGGCTGGGCGGCGAGCTGAAGCGGGTTGCGGGCAGCTACTCCCACGCCAGTGACCACAGGTCGTTTCTGCTTGCGGGCGAGTACCCACTTGTGCCCGTGAGCGCCGCTATTCCGTATCTTGGCATCGCGGGATACCACGCCGAGTTTGTAATCGAGGGCCGCGAGGGCGCCACTTCAGCAGCAAGCCAGGCGCAGGCCGACGCACTGCGGTATGCGTGTGCCGCAAAAGAGAATGGGGCGTGCACGGTGTACGCCGCGCACTCCCGCGCCCATGTTAATGCCGATGGCAAGGTAACGGCGGTTACAACTGTTTTAGAGCGCGCCACATTTGTGGGCAACGCAATCACTTCTCTCCGCGCCGCAATGCGTGCTGCACGCACCCCGGTATACTACATGAACCGAGAGGGCTACCGTCTGTGCACGGAGGGGGGCGGGTTAAAAACGCCCGACGCGCGCAACACCTTCATTGCCGAATCCAAGAAGGTGCTCTCCGATACGGACCAGTCCAGCTTGGTGGCCGCCGTAAACGAGATGCTAAGCGGTATTCTTGCCAAATGCAAAGAAACCGCAACGGCGGGCTCTTTGTGGTGGAATGAATACATTGAAATGAGCGATCTCGAGCCACTACTCGAGCCTCCGGGCGCTACTGCCACCGCCCGCACAACGATTACGACGTGGGTGGAGTCCCAAGCCAAAGAAGACGATTTGGCATTGAATGGCGGCATCGATGAGCCGGGGCTTCCCTTCTGGAATTGGATGCTCTCCGGCCCCAAATCCGACCTTGCCAGGTGGCTGCCGAAGACCCGTGTGCGACCGACGCCGGAGGCTAAGTACGTCACGCTATTCTACGAATTGGTGTGGTTTTTGGAGACGGTTCACCAGCCGCGGCGCCCTGCCGCCGATCCTCCAAGCCTTACAGATCTGTTAAATGGCGCGCTTGGCGCGGGCGAGGATTACTACTTTAACACCGAGACGGCCCAAATTAAAACAGCGCGCACTGGACAACTTGGCCCCGGTACGTCGTGGGTTCTGCTTCATGACTATATCAATGATCATATGAGCACGGGCGAGCGGCCGGTAACTGTGAGCCTCAGGGTTAACACGGCCCGCCGGCCATTGCAGAGTGTGGCGCTGCTCCAGCCGGCTTCAGCACCCGAAACCGGCAGGGGCTTTACGTCTCCCGGGTGGCCGGCGCCGGAAAGCACGGCGGCACTGCCGCCGGTCGCCATGTCACTGTACAAGAGCACGCGTGCCGGTTCCTTCGTGGAGATGGGGGAGTTGACCACCACTGTCTGCTACAATGAAGCCCAGGCAGCAGTTGGGTCTCCACTGGACGCACACCGGCAGTACAACAGGTGTGGGCTCTACGTTTTTTCCCGGGATCCCGCCACGACTGGGAGCCTGGCACAAATCACAGAGGCCGTGTCGCTCGAGACTCGGCTCGCCGGGAACGATGCATGGGCCGTCGCCACCGGCGTGGGGCGCCCCGAGACGTGGGGAACACAGTTCCGCCACCACTCGCACTTTGCAGGGCCGGTAATGACCCAGCCGCTCCCACAACCACACATGCTTCCCAGGGACAAACGCCCTGCGCTTACAGTGCCTGATACAACCGGGTTGGCGGATGCCCGACCCACCGAGCTGTCACGCACTTACCCGTCGCCGTACAAGGGCCGGGCCACCGTGCTCGGCGAGTCGATGTGCGCGCGGGCGTACGTGTGGGGCGATGGCGTTGTGGGTGTTTACGGCATGGTTTCCGGCGCCGTGAGCCATACCAAGTCAAATCGGGTGCAGTGGCCTGCCTTTTCCGGAACCGTAATCGATGCATGCACGGAACCGTGGGGCGACGGCACAAACGTGGATCTCGGTGCCTAACACCAATATTCCTTTGTTGGTGGTATAAACGCCGAGAGCGCACCGGGGGTGCACAGTCCCACGAGAGCGCCAGTGCCAGCACCATGGCCTGGCTTGGCGATTACGAGCGGCTGCTTTGCCTCGCCACCGGCGGCCGCCTAGGCGTAAAATCGGGCACCACCTATTTTTTGACGCTGCCGTCCAGTATGAAGGTGAACAAGCAGCTGCAGTGCACCCAGCGGCCGTCGGGGGGCGCCGTATTGGCAATGTGCACAGCGCCGGAGCAGTACGACTATTCCTTTTCGGGACACTTGTATGGGACCGGCACGACCAACCCCGCCATGGCCGAAACGGTGCCGAGATGGCCCGGAGAGCTCGCCCCGTTTCACATTGGCGTTGCCATTTCTGCCGCCGGCTCTATTGCATCGCGACTTACCGGCAGCGTGGCACTACCCCATCCCGAAGCCGGCGGGTCGTTTGAGCTTCCGCCCACCACCTCACTGCACGATATCTTTCTGGTATCTATTGGATTTGCCTGCGGCCCGGGCTCGCGCCTGGCACGAGTGCCCACTCATACCACAACCGGTGTACTGGCAAGTGTAGAGCTTGCGCAGGGGAGACGCCTTACAATGGAAATGCAATTAATCCGCAACAAAGTGGTCGTGCACGCCACCGCCTCGTGGGCGCCAGCGCAAGTCACCAACGTCAATTACATACACAAGGCCATGCGGCTGACCCGCGGGAAAGACGAACGCCCCGTGTGGGTAAACGATGGCTGCACTGAGACCGGGGCCACGTTGGACTATTCAGTGATGACGTGCTGTATTCTTGCCGCAGTCACGGTGGCCAACATGTGCGCCCAGGCAGGGATCTAACTCCACGCGTTTCCATGCCCCATCGGCACTATTTACCAGTACGGAAACACTAAGAGCAACAGGGAAGGCCAAGAAAAGGACGGGGAAGGCCAAGAGAAAAAGGCGACGAGAAAGAAAAGATCATGGACTACCAGGGTGGTTACGCGTCCCAAGTCGTCGACCTCGCCGATTCCTCGGCGCCGAGCTCCGGCCCGTACATTGCGTGGAAAATAGTGACCGTCCGCACCTCGTATGCCCCCGAAGACTTTAAGGGGGAGGTGGACGAACAAAAGAAGGCCGAATACGAAGCGTACTGCCTTGCAATGGAGGAAGAAATTCTCGATGCACTAAACGACCTGGAAAAGTGTGTCCACGAGTCACAGCCGAAGCCCACATTGCCTAGAAATGCCAAGGAGTTAAAAACGTGCACCACGGACATGAAGTTCAATATTAATTACTTTTTCCTAAGCCCGAGGAGGAGGAAGAAGGTAAATGATGCTATTGAAAGGCTGCAGGTGCAGTTGGACGCAGACCCCCGTAATCCGCCGCTGGAGTCTGATACTGATTGGAGAATGAATAAGGGGTGGCCGCGTGTAAAGGTAGAATATGTGGAGAATTAAGGGGTGGCCGCGCGTAAAGGTTGAATATAAATACGTTAAAAAGACCCCCTAACACCTCCTTAAACCCATTAATTTAATTACACGATTTAAAAGTGGTACATCACTGTGAACAGCCCAGCCAAATGATATTTTCCAATCGGCACCCCCTTGGGTGGGGCCACGCAGTGGTTTCCCTCCTTAATGCAGGACGCGCACCGCCGGCTGTGCCATTTCTGGGCGCGTTGGCGGCGTGAAAACGCCTCTGGTGCACAATACTGCGTCTTGCCCCCGGCATGTCGTGCCGCGCATCGTACCGCGCCTACGGGCGGCAGGCCCTGGAGTGCAAGGCCCGCAGTGGTGCTGCCGGCCGCCACCGCACGCTTTAACCAAGCCCGTGCCTCGTCCAACCGCGGCGCCACCCAAAGGTTGTGGACAAACAGATGCCCCAACCGCTCCATTGCCGACACGCTGCCCTGAGCCGCGGCCCGGCGGAAGAAATGCACCGGCAGCTGCTCTTGCCCCACCCTTTTCAAGGTCCAGTTGCATTCGTGCTGTTCAATCATGTGCGCGGCCGCCTCGGCGCATTTAGAACAAGCAGCAGAGCCGTGTGCAAATGCCATCAGGGCGTCAACATGCACTTTCCGTACAGCCAACAGAACCCCAATGTGTCGGCTCTTTTTACGGACTGCATTATTTTCTCCCCGGATCATATTGCGGGCCCCCCGGACCGCCCGAAGGTGGGATAAGGTTGATACGTCACCAGTTTGGTCCGCCAGTGCATCCAACGATTGGCCGATGGCGTACCAATTCCGCACACTTGGCGGGCACGCCTCCATGCACCGCACGCACCGCTCCCAGCGCTCACATTTGAACGACAATTCGGCTTGAAGAATTATAAATGGCCCTGCCTTCTGCCTCACCCAGTCAACAAGCGGAACACTAGTTAACCACTGCAGTGCCTCCTTGGGATTGTCACTCTGGGCCGCCGCTAGCGCCATCGTCATTACCGCCTTTACCACTCCATGGCATGCGGCTTCGTGCAGATACCAGGCGGCTGTTGCTAATGCGCGGGGTGTACATTGCCCCTTGTCCGCCGCCTGCACAATCATGGCCCGACCCACCGTGTAGCAGGCACGCGGATTTCCATGCATTGCCGCCCATTTAGATGCCGAAAAGGAAGGCGTAAGCGTTGCCTTGACATCACCGGTTGAAATGGAAGACACGAGCGTTGCCTTGACATTGCCTGTCTGTACATCAATCGTGGTTAGCCCATTAACCAGCAATACTTTGAATATAAACTCTGCGTGGTAACCAGACACGTCCGACCGCAGCAAACGCTCGCCCGCCTGTTGCAACTCGGCCATTCGTATACACGGCAATCGATTCAATCGCATTTCAGCCTCGCACAAGGGGTCCACAAAAGATGTGTGCATGCCCTGCTTTAACCGTATCAAGGCTTCGGCCCAGAGTGCCCCCTCCGGGCGATCGGGCAGCACTACCATTCGCATGGCATTTTCAACGGTAGCCACACTGTTGCCCGCCATTGTGCACCGACATGCCGGGCACTTCTGCGTAAGCACCATATACCGCCTCGCTTGACCGTTGCTGTGCCTCATGGGAATGCGCAGGGTTGCGGGTGTCGCAGCGGCAATTTGGTGATAGCACTCGGTACAAGTGTGATGGCCATTTTCGCACATGTGCCCGGCTGAGTGGTTGCGTGCAGACACGCGCATAGCCTGATAACAAACACAGCATTCCGCTGATAGCGCACCCTGCAATTTCAAACCAACTTAACACGTGCGATTAGCACTCCGCGCCAAAAGGGGGCACTAGTAGCCATCCACACACAGCAAGGCAAAATAATCACCGTCAACCAATCAAAAAAAAAAACTCACCGCCACTGCGCCAACCTGGACCATCCGCTTTCGCACGCCACATGCCGGTGCATGCGCAGCCTTATCTGCTTCGGCACAGGGGTGTGAGCAATACCTCACACACCGACACTTGCATGCCACACCAGCTTTGCTAATCGCGCTGCCACAAGCGACGCACAGCCTGTACCGAGCGCTGCAAACGACCGGCCCAAGTGTTTCGAGCAGTACATTAATAATTCTCGCATTCTCAGAAAACCACTGTTCCGCCACGCGCAGGGAGGGGGTTCTTGGCATGGTTACTTAATTTATGTTATGCTGCGCACTTATCAAATATAACACCTATAATGTTGATGTCAGCTATTTTTTTCCGTAAAGTGCGTATAAAATTCATGCCAAGAACAACGTTTAATGTGTGTGGCAACAATCTATCTTCAGTGGTATTACGCCACAACTACCGTATACCCCGTGTATAAAGGCCGGTGCCCACACAAAAGCCAAGCAATGCACCTGCCCATTCTGCTAATTCTGGCGCTGGCACACGCCGGGGTAGTTGCCGCCGCACCGTGCACACCACGCAGTACAACCCCCGAAATATTTATTGGGGCCCTCGCAGGAATTTATATATTTGTGTGGACCCTCTATTTTATTCGTAAATGCATTTACCATGAACATCCATGTGCTTCTTTACCAAGATCACAATCAAAAGTCTAAATTGTCACAACTCAAAAGTTCAACATGCCGCTTACCCGTTCCGGACAAGGAGAAGATATTGTCCCGAAATCGCACTGGTTAAACAACCTGCTCACCAAACCGCTTTCGCCCTGCCCGATTTGCCAGGAGTGGCCAATGCTGCAGTTGACCGTCTTTTGTGAGAATGGCCACCCGGTGTGCTTCGGCTGCGCGAGCCAGATCTTGCGCAGTACTTCGATCCAGCCGCGTTGCCCCGTTTGCCGCGTCGAGTCACCAGCAGGCGGCGGCCACTTGGGCCACGAGCCCTTGTTTGCAGTGATGGGGGGGTCCAAATGGATTGAACGGGCGGTTCAATTCGTGGGGCGAATGCTGCGCTCTGTGTTTCCGGACTTGGAGCGTCAACGCCTGGCAATGCTGGAAAATGCCCCTGAAACTGGAGAAGCGGCTTAGTGCCCAGGAAGCAAGAAGTGTGCGTTGAGAGGGGGGTCACGCGGGGTCGAGAACACCCTGAACCTTGCACGCAGTTGCAATTTCCCAGACGCACGCCTCCGTGAGCAGCGGGCTTGATTCGAGCGCTTCGTGTGTAGCGGTTGTAAGCGCATCCTTGTACGAGATGCAGGAGCTGATCCGCACAACCGGAATCCCATTTCGTTCGTAAAATGCCATTAAAATTTCATGACATCGTTCAAATTCACCAAAGCGCGGAATGTTCATGTCTTCCCCGGTTTCGCGCGCCCGCTCCCGTACAACGGCCGCGCATTCCTCCGCTGGCGAGTCGGCGTAAATGACCGCGCACGGCAGGCGGATCTCATTGCAGCGCGCCAATATCGCCATCATCTGCACTGTTGCCTCGCTTTCCCATGCAAACACCAAGGTGCTTAAAAAGTCGCGCTCCGTGATTACCAGCTCGTGGGCAGTACGTTCCACAGCCGCCGTAGCGTGGTAGCACGCGGCTTGAACGGCCAATTCCACCGAAACGCCGTGCATGTCGGCACAGTGCAGTTTTGCCATCCAGGCCGCCACGGGCTGTCGAATAAACGGCGGCTCACCCAACGCAATCGCCTCTCGTGCAATCACACGCCGGGACGAGCCCACATTTCCATGAACCGCGATCTCCCGAGGGCCACTGTCGTGCACCACCGTTGGTGCCGGTGCGGCAGACGCCGACGCTGATCGGCGCACCTCGGAAAAATAGACATGGGCCCCAAGTGCCACCAACGCCATTAAGACGCCTGACTGCAAGCCAAAAACCAGCGCAGTTGCCAGCAAAGCGGCAGTCGCCCGTGCACCACGAGACATCACAATAATCTCGGCACTGCTCACCTAGTGAAGTTATGCCGAGGCATACATGTTGCATCCGCAATACAGCAAGTTAAAAAGTGCTGATGTCATCCGCCTGTTGTGTCTGTGCAGCGGAATCATGATTTAGCCAACCCGTAACTTGCAGCGGAGTGGCTTGGGGGAGGGGGGAGTCATGCACCTTTGAAGCTGGTATATGCCCCACTCTGCCCGTCCTATTAGAGCGAATGCGTACGGTGCCACACCGCAGATTACAATGAGTGACCTTCCTCCATATAGGAGGCCAGAGAAACCGTGCGGCTGGTGTGGCTACGGCTTTGGAGCCCAGGATCGCTTTTACGGCTGCTGCTGCGTCCCGTGCGTGTACGGAGCCGCTTATGAAATGTCCACGACTGGAAGTCAAACCGGCCTGTGCAATGCATCATGCGTCGGCATCATGTGCGCATCGTGCTTTTTATCGCCTGTTATCGTTGTGCCAATAGCTGGGACCTGCATTCGGACACAAACAACCACCACGCAGACCTGGGGGCAAAAAAAGGAAGATCCGGCCTGCTCTATTTTTTGCCACGAAGTGTTTAACACGTGTACTTGCGCCACGTGTCGAATGGCCTCGTATTATGCTGACCATAGAAATAAAAATGTTAGTGGGGCCGACTTTCTATTAGCTGATTAATGACTGTTTTATACTTTATAACATCAATTAAAACACCATGGAAGCACCCACCTTCGTGAGCCTGCTACTTTTGACCAGCGCCGGCTTGCCCGCCACTGCAATCACGCCCTACAGCGCCTGCGACATTGTTGCGTCAAAGGCGTCTGCTTCCATGTTTCCTGGTGACCTGCGACGGTGCACAGCCACGTGTACGCTGGCGATGATCAAGGACCGTGTTGAAACTCGAACGGCGCCGACCGATTTTGAACAGCATCCCTTAGGGGCAGGCGGATGGGGGCGTAACCGGGAACGCCCGTTCTCCGTCTACAAGCAGGATGTGCCGCAAGACCAGAACATGCCGGTTCGCGGCTATGACAGCGGGCGGATGAATTGTGCAATGGAGCACACGCTTGCGGAGCACGACCCGGATCTCAAACACCGCACGTACTACCCATCCGCCGCCGCTCTGTGGGACAGTGTGCCGATGAGCCCTCCGCCGAAACGGTGCTTCCGGCGAGTTCTGAAGAAAGACATTCGGCCCTGTAGTGAGAACCAGTGGCTGCAGTGCACTCACGAGGAGTGCGAGACGGTCGCAGCGGAGTGCGACACGGACTGGGTGAAGCGTGCACCGTACTCGGACGACTTTGCGCAGACGGTGAAAAAACTTGAAGATCTGAAGCAGCGCGGCCTCAACATTACTACGGTTGCGGCCGATGCGGACCGTGCGCTCGAGTGCGGCGTCACGGGTGGAGACTGGGCCGCACTTCTACGGGAGAAGGACGGCGCCTTCAAGGGCTGGGGCTCCGATTGGCAGCTCCCGTGCATGGTATCGGGCTGCGAGGTACGGCGCCAGTGCATGCAGCTTGCGCGGGCGATTGCACGAGCAGCATACCCCGAGACGCTGACAGCGCGAGACGTGGCGCAGGCCGCCGCGGGCCACCCGCACGCGGCGCCCTCGGTGCCGGAGGACCTCCTCTATGAGAACACGCTTGCTCGGCAGTTTTGGTCCCGCGCAGACATTCCGGGGGCGGTGGCGGTGGCGAAGCAAATCCAGGACCGGTACGCGCTTGAGATCTTTGTAACATCCCGCCTGCTCTGGCGCGAAGGTGTGTCCGACACGTCGCCGTGGTCTAAAATCTGCTAGGTTTTGGCGGTCGGGTGCGATGCGCATGCAAAACGGGCACAGCAAATGTCAGCCCTTTTAATTACAATGGCAATTTATTTTTTCACACAATAGAAATTCCCAATCCAGACGCAGCGGTGACTATTGTGTTGCCACAACCGCCGGCGTCTGCGCGGCGTACACCCCGGTCTAATGGCGTGCACCAGCGACAGCAGCTGCATGTACTTTGACGAGGCCGGCCGCTGCCCCACCGAGTCGTACTTTGTGTGCCCGCAATGCACAATTGATCGAAAATTGAAGGGGGGCAGCAGCAAAGGGAAAGCAAAAAAGGCAGTGCCAGGTGCCGCGCTCCACACTGCCGACTTGCGCGAGTGCATGCAGCGTGCCGCCGCCGCCGCACACGCTGGCTCGGAACGGGGTGCGAAATAAAATATTTTTTTGTCTTGCAAAGTGAGTACCGTATATGCCTGCATTGCGAACCGCGCAATAGATTGCATTGCATTGCACCACCACACCTACCCAATGTCGGTGCAGCTGTATACCCCGAACTGCCCCGAAATCCCACGGAACAACGTGTATGTTGGCACCAACATTAAAGATCATGTGGTCAACGGCGCTGCCGTTTTTATTGTAGACACCCCTAACCCGCGGAAGCCGGGCGATCACGCCACGGTGTCAGCAGTGCCTGCGGGGACAATCAAGAATCTGCAATTTTTAGGCGTCAGTTCGATCACTAAACAGAATAACCCCGATCATCATGCAAAGCGCGCCCGGTACGGGGCCTCCGGGGCGCCGCAGAACAGCGTTTCGGTTGCAGTGGCCGGATCGGTGACCCTCATGTGTACCCAAAACAGCGGGATCGTCCCGGGCAACTGGGTTGCCGTTTCACCCAACAAGAAGGCCGTGGACGTGGCCTCGAGCTTGGAATGTGCCGAAATTGTGCCGTACACCCGCGGAGACCATGACTTGCGCCCCATCGGGGTTTGCCTAAGCATGGCTGGCGACAAATTAAGCATTACGGTACTACTTCGCCGCGACGCCTTTTACCACTCTCGGGTGGCGCCTTAAGACGTTGCTCCTGCTTACAGACTGCGGAGCACGACTTTATTATATGTTTTGAATCAATGTAATCTTTCCCGTCGCCGGGTTCGCTACTGCCAAAAGGCCCGCGTGCGCATTCATAGCCACAACCCGTCCCCGCTTTGTTCGCATGGGCCCCACATCGGTCAGAATAACTAAGATTCCACTTCGTGTCAGCAGCCACGGAAAGGTTTCGCCGGCCAGCTGCAGCTGCCTGAACTTATCGGCCACCAACATATGCAGCTGCCCCGCTTCCGGCAATGGCGTGCCACCGGCGGGGCTTGCCGCAAACACTATCGGGGCCCCGGGGCGTGCGGCACCTAGCGGGCGTGTTACTTCCGAGCTATGCGTAACCTGTTTTCTTTCTGACACTGATAATATAGTCAGCCGATGGCACGTGCCCTCTTGCATGTACGTAGCCACAACCAGTCCAATCGCCTCTGCTGGCTCTGGCCCGGCAAACGGCACCGGCTCAAAGTGAGCAGTCCAATCCGAGTAAAGAAACAAATTAGGATAGACAATCCCCTTCATGCCGCTCGTCACAAGCACGAACGTCGCCGCCCGGTCATCGCCGCCCGTTGAAAAGCAACCTGCCACGTGCGCAATTGGCCCTGTGGTCACTTGCGCAAAGCAGAAATGGGAGAGCGTCAAGTATGATATGCATATGACACGACCGCATTTGCAAAGCACCACAATGTGATTTTCAACCGCCGCCAGCACTCGCTCCGTTGCCGGTATGCCCACGCAGACCCTGGAGATAACAATCGGCGACGCCTGCATGGTTCGCGTTGAAAACAATACGGCCACAATTTCACCCGCCCGATTTGTCCCACAAACCGCCGGCAGGTCTTCAAATACCACAATGCCGGTCATTTCGACCAGGAGCTCACACGATTGCGCGGGCACGCCAAGGTCGCTAAACCAGTCCCCGGTCTTGAGATTGATGCGGACACCGTTCGTCAAGAGAACAATCTCGCCCGTGTCGGCCCCGCCCGAACCTTCCGACATGGTGTCCCCACCTCAAAAAAACCAGTTTGTGAGGAGTTAGAGAATAAGTGCAGATCTGTTTGTAACGGGAAAAAATGCCTACAAGGCTTTAGTAGAAATTATAATGCCCTTCTAGCTCACTAGTTAGCACACAATAATAAATTGACCAGTGTTTTTTTTACTTACACGTGCGACAAAGAATTTAAGTGGTCAATTATAAGTTTTTTATCTTCACAAATTCACCGTTCATTGTGATCAAGACCCTGGCCCAATCAGAAGACGTATTTTTTTTGCATTTGGTTTAACATGGCCACACGAGGGCCCAGGTCGCTTAGCGGTGGCGGGGTGGTGGCGGCGGGAGCGTCGATCGGTCATCTACCAATGGAGCTGCGTCTTGCGATATTCGCATTTGTTGATCCAGAGACGCTGGTCAAGTCAATCCCACGGGTGTCACGGCAATGGCGGATGGAAGTATCCAGCCTCAAGATGTGCCTTGACATGCGGTGGTGCGCGGTGGCCATTACAGAGGCGGCCATGGGCCACCTCGCGCAGCTGTTTTCGGCGGCGCGGTCTGCTCTATTCGACAGTGTGCATGAGCTGACGGATGCAGCGGTGGCTACCCTTGCCCGGCAGTGTCGTAGCCTTACATCTGTCCAATTTTCTGGTTGCCACAAGCTAACGGGAGCAGCGGCGAGTGCACTGGCCGCTCACTGTCCGAGGCTCACCTCCGTGGATTTTTCACATTACAAGATGCACCCAAGTCTCGGCTGCTACATGATGAAAGACGATGCGGTGGTAGAGTTGGCCGAGCGGTGCCGTGGTCTTGTCTCTGTCGATTTTTCAGGCTGCGATGGATTGACGGACGTGGCGGTGGCGGCGCTGGCCACGTGGTGCCCCGGCCTCACCACTACAAATTTTTCACGTTGCAACCGAATGACAGACGTGGCGATGGTGGCGCTGGCCATGCAGTGTTCCAGCATGGAGTCCGTCAACTTTCAATGCGCCCGTCATCTGACGAACGCCGCGGTGGAGGTGCTGGCCGCGCGGTGCTCCAATCTCATCCATGTGAACATTTCATGCTGCTACAAGCTGACGGATGACGCGGTGGTGGCGCTGGCCATGCAATGCCCCGGACTTACCTCCGTGGATATTTCATGCTGCTACAAGCTGACGGATGCCGCGGTGGTGGCGCTAGTCACGCGTTGCCCAGGTCTCACCTCTATTCGATGCCGCGGCTGCTACAACTTGACGTACGCGGCGGTGACAGCACTGGCCGCGCAGCGCCCCGGTCTTGTCATTGTTAGAGACACTCGTTGCTAACCATGCCCTCTAGGAAGCCTGCAGTTCTGCAGGAGTACGGTAGCAGATTATCCCAAATAAACTCTTGCTCCATCATCTTCGCGTCTATATGCCACTCGCCCAGCGTACTAGAAAGGAAATGCAGCGTTCTCGCGAAAAGGGGCGCAGAGACAAAATAGAGATAGGGGGTGCAGCGCTTACTGAGCTAGCCCAGAGTGCCCGCCAACACACGGTGCATCAGCATGCTATTACCACCATTACGGACGAAGTCTTTCAATACGAGCTGCAATGGGGCCGCCAAACACCGCAGGGCTGGGTCTGGGCAGACCTGAAAACCCCCGACCTTGTCCCTGAGTGGTGCACATCATTTGTGACCGACGCGGTTGAATCAATCGCCATTTGCGGATACTTTGCGTACCGTTGCAGCCCCACCGGCATGTGGGCTACCGTGTACCCACCCGAAACCTATACCATCACATCAAGCAAAACCGATCCGGTCTGGAAACCGATGGAAAGGGGCCTGACGCTCTGCGTTGTGGACCCGCCGCGAGTTTCGGGCGTCCGATCGGCAGTCGCCCGTGCCATGCTGGACACACGCCGGTACGACCAATTAGAACACTACATGCTCGAGCGAGACCGGCTCAATAGCAAACACACTGTGTTTACGATGGTTTCGAAAGATCTGAAAAATCAGAATGGCAGCACCCGACAATGGTTTCGATCTGCGGTAGCCGATGAATCGGCCGGCAGCCGCCCTCACATCGACACTGACTTCAACGACCTCATCAAGCGACGGCAAGATGTGGTAACACAGCTGCAGCAGAACACAGTGTACCAAAACACCCTGCTTGGAGGCGACGCCAACCACATGGGGGCCTTGCACGGGCGAGCACCCCCAGCCCCACAAGCGGTCCACAAGGAGCACGCGGTCTCAGACGGGCGGGAGTACCGGGCGGCTCCGCAGCTGCAAAGCCTGACCGACGGCAAGGCCGAATTAGATCGCGTGTACACAAACATCATGCTGGCCTTTCACGTCCCCCCGCAGATCTTTGGCAAGAATATTAACACGGAGCGCCATGCCGCCTCAAATCGGTTGACCGAATCCGCCGTCACAATGTTCTGGGAGCGGGCTAAGAGAATACGGGGCACCATCGGCGGAGCGTTAAAGCGGGTTACCATGCTAGTGGGCGCAAAGTCGTGCGTCACGTTCCGACGCGCGCCTGGAAAACATGTCCTTTTAGAGCTCGGCCCGGCCTTGAATGCCGAGTACGCACTTGAGCTGGCGGAGGACGTGTACGAAATCCCCAGGGGTGTTCTCGACCCTGCCAAGCTACTTCTGCTGCTGGCGTCTAAACAGGGCACAGCCGTGGAGGAGCCCCAGCAAGACGGCGGCGGCGAGGCAGCGGAAGTAAACGGCCCAAAACCAAAAAAGGCCAAGCCTAACCCAGCGACAGATGTTGCGTAGCATCACATTTAATACAAATAAATGTAGGGTGACTAATGAACTTGTCAGCACTTATTTATACATGTAAGCTTACTGCTCAGTGCACACACTTTATTTCTTCGGCTCATCTCCTTGAAAAAGAGGGGAGGTGGGGACGGTAAGCGGAGCATAGCAATGGACGCCGATCCGTGGGCGCGGTTGAGGGGGGCGTTTATGGATGCCAACTGCAAGCCTACGGTCTCCGCGCTAGAAAAGGGTTGCAAGCCCGACACACTTGCCGTTCTCGGTGCGCTGTGCCCGACCGTCTTGCCTGCGCACATTGCATGGGACAAAATTAAGCACCTGCCCCAAAACACGTCTGGGACCTTCAAGTGCGTGGTCAAGCACAAAAAACGGGCGGTGGTATGGTTCCGCGATCCGTTGGATGGGGTCGGATCTGATGCGGTGGTTGAAATGATCTTGATCACCCAAGCCATCAAAACGTACGGGCGAGCAATTGCAGGGTCGATGTTTGCTATTTTTGACGAGGCGTTCTTCGTGTACGGGACAGCAGGCCCAACCAGCCTTCATGATTTTGGCGCCAAGACGAAGGCGAGTGTATGCGCGGTCTTTGCAATGCCGCTGTACATACCGCTGCCCGACGTGCTCTTGGCACCGATGACGTTGGAGCAACGCTACGTGCTTTTGCAGTCGCTTTTCAAGGCATACGTCGAACTGTCCAGCATGGGTTGGACCCACCGAGACATCAAGCCTGCGAATATTCTTGTTGGCGAAGACAAGCGGTGCCGCCTGTGTGATTTTGGTTCGTGTGTTTATCGCGTTGATCAGGCCGATCCCGATGGGATTGGAAAGGGGGTTTGGCCTCACCAAATCCAGGAGATCAATTACCAGCCAACAATCGATGGGGGCGCTGCAATCCAGCTTGGTAACAGCAGGTCGCCATGGTTTAGCCTCGGGGTGACCATCTGGGAGATATTGACGGGGGATCCGCCGTGGCAGTACACAACGAGCTGCGCGGTGCTTGGACACTACCACAAGCAATTTTACGAGAAGAGACACGACGTGCAAGCGTTGCACGGTCTCGGCGCGACAGGCCTATCGCATGCGCTGCGCGTACGGCACACGTCGGTGTACGTGGCTAGCTGCATGATGGCACGCGATAAAGACCAGCGGATGCCGCCGGCTGAAGGCTACTTTCTACTTCACGCAGTGAGCGTTGCGGCAAGGGCCATTTTGCCAGTGCCGGTTGCGGGAAATGTGTGCTGTATTGTGGAGTTTGAACCCCGACGGAAGAGAAATGAGTACGCGCAAGTCTTGTATGATCAGCTGCAGTGCGCGTTTTGTGTTGCGCCCGCAACGTTGCCGTCGCTCTGCCATGAAGCAGCGGGCGCGAGCGGGGGGTCACTGTTTGCGTGGTTTGCGGTCGATCTATTTCCAGCCGCGAAGGAAACGCTGGCGACATTGCCGGTATCCTACGTCTCCCTCGATTTTCGCACGAGCGCGTACGAGTCGTGGGGCACCACTGCAGCAACGCGCCGGGCGCTGCAAGCGGCACTTGACATTTATGTGTCTGGCTAATTTTTTTTGGGTATAAACGGCACGAGCAAAGTTGCTAGGGGCCCTTTGCGGCCAAATTTGGCTCCGTCCATGTAATTGCCCAGTGCACGTCGGCGGGTTTTGTGTCCCCGTTTGAGGTTCGTTTTTTTCGCGGGGGTGTCACCACCGTCATCGATGCCGTGCAGCCCTTGCCCTGTGCATCCGGCAGATGATAAAGTGCTGCGCGCTCGACCATTTTCCGCATGTTGGCGGTAGTTAGACTTGGCTGGCAATCAAGGTACACCATGTTAATAAGCCGTCCACCAGCGAGCTTGCGACCCTCATTCAACACCTCCGCCGGCGCACACTCGCCGGCAAACAGGACTGGAACGGCTGTGGGGTCAGAACCCACCGATGCAGGCCCGCCAGTGCTCATGGCCAGTGGCGTGAGTACAAGGGGGCAGGGTTGTTAATACGCTACAACCAAAAACCAGCACATACAATGGCGACGGCCAACGCGTACACCCAGGCCCGACTGCCCGCGCGCACGAGCGGCTTTCCTTTACCGTCACGCGGAGAATATACTATTTTCTCGGGCACCCCTCTTGCATCTGAGACAGGCACCGGCGTAGCGGTCGTTACCATCATATTCGCCACTTCCCAGGCGTACCCAGTGGCCCTCCAACCGCCTGCCGCCCCGGCCGAAGCCCCGGCCACGTATGCGGCTGCCACCGATGTACCCACCCAGTTCGCGCCAGAGGGAGACGTTGCTGTTCCGGGCCCAAAAAGTGATGTGCAGTTCCCGTAGTTGCTAGAACCTACACGAGACATCACTTCAGTTGCGGCCGCCACCGTCACGGTGCTGCTAGACCGCGCGGGCACAACGCTGCATGCATCCACCGCGGAATTTCCCGCCGCCGCAACCGTGACCATGCCACTCGCATGCATGACATCCAGTGTCTTCAGCACAAGCGATGGCACCGTCTCAGGCTCCCATGCCCCGGCGTGCTCTAGTGCCTCAGTCGACAGGGCCATGAGCACAACAGAGACACGCGGGCCATAGGACACGGAGCGGTGCTCCTCAAGCGCCCACAGCAATGATTGAACAAGCCGCGACAAACTGCCCTTGCCATTACTTCCAAGCGCCGCTACCCCGCGCAGTGTAACGTTTGGGGCCACGAGGCGGGCCAGCCTTGCCATGCCTGTTCCGTGGCCATGGTAGTCAGTTTGATCGGACGTGCAGGGGCCACCAACAACCGAGCAATTCAGACCGGTATCAACAATGTACAACGTTGTGCCCTCCCCGGTCTTAACAAAGCGCGCGCGCTTACGATCGAGCGTGTCATGCCTCTGATCGATCCGATCAACCCCCCATTCAACTGCGGAGGCGGTGATTGGAACATCCCACGGCACGGTGCTCTCGCCCGTAGTGAATTGAAGGCCTGCGGCGCTTACTTCCGCGGGCAGTAGTCCGAGGCAGCTGTCGTCATCGTCGCAGTGCCAAGATGCACTTCCAGTAATACCGATGCCTACTGCCAAAAACGGCCCGACAATAACAAGGGCAATCATGTTTAGGGCTCGTGTGTAACCTTTCCTAGAGTGAAAAAACACACACATATAGCCCGGTATATGCAAGCCCACTTGCCCACTTACTGCATTTTGGATAAAGGGCGTGGCCTTAAAGAAAATTTATTGGTTTGTTTCAAATTTTAATCGCATAATAATTTGGTTGGCCCTTACTAATAATAATTGATTCTTCGCTTACATAAGTAGTCAATTTTACGTTATTGACACACAACATTTATTTTTTCAGAACGAGTCACCCTCAGCGACTACAAAGATATGGCAGAATCGCCACAAGGACCCACTGCAAGCCGGACAAGCCTTCGACATAGAGGTCGAACGGCCATTGATTACCGGCAACTTAACAACCACGGCACGACTGCTGTGCCCGCCAGGTCTTCCCCACCGCCCAAAGACGGGGCGCCCGTTGCCGCCGCCGGGAGCACGGATGGAGCGGACACGAGGTTGGATGCGCCAGTTATTGTCGAGACGCCCGAGGGGTTCAGGTACCCCATCACAGTTAATCTGCGTGACTCGTACACGAAGGTGATGTACGGGATCGAGGAGGCCATCATGGCACTCCAACCCCCGACTTGGATACGGGTGGAGGAGCTTTATCAACCGGTGGCAAAGGCGTACGAATTGTATTTTAACCGGAAACCGGTACCGAAGGGCGGATCACTCTTTGACGCGGGAGTTGCTGCAAACGCTATCTTAGTGCTGCTGCCAGTGCCGCCGGTTCTCTTTGCGCCCTAATTTGACATGCACTGCTCGCCAAGATCCACATTTGAGTCCCGATTGTTTTTTGTTATTATAATGGCGGGTAACCCTCCATTATGAATATAAATGTTACACTGCACACTTAAAGCGCAACGTATTCGGATTTTCTTCACAATTCAACAATCGTTCGAGACCAGTAGCCACCTTTCAACCCGATTACCGAAACTCAGCACCATGGCAGGACAAAACCCGATTCTAGAAGCAATGCCGTGGACCACTGATCCGAAGGAGTGTTGTCGGGTTGTGAACGGCTTTAGTGAAATCTGGACCCGGTTTCCCGCAACGAAGACGCCGCCCCGCTTCGGGACTGTTAAGCACCCCCGGCACGATGCAGATGCTAGCGGGTCCGTGTGCGTCGTCGCGCCCATTGTCAACGGAGGGGGAGTGTGGCTGGGAGCGGTTGCGTACATTGATGACAAATGGGTGCTTCGGGCAAAGCCGCTGATTCTCAAGATTGACCGGGCGCGCGGCACCATGGGCGGAAGTGCACCGACTCTGCAGGTGGACGCCGGGGGGAGGATGATCACGGTCAGGATTGACGAGATCAGCCTCCCAATAGGCGGGGTCTACAACAGCAAGCTAACCAGGCGCGCGTAGAGTAGCCCAACAGTGCAACGGTGCGACGGCCGCCCCCTGTGTACTTGGTTTTACACCCGAACAAAAAAACACGTTTGCCTGCACCTGGGTGCGTTGGAATGGAATGTAAAAATAGGAGGGCGACATATGTGCCCGTTGGCCTGCACGTGGATTGCATACCCAGAACACCGCGTGAAATGGAGGATCTAGCCGCAGCCATTGTGCCCAGCGCGCTAGTTTATTTGTCATGGCGCATGGAAAAAACGGGAGCCGAGCACGCCGCACGCGTACACGCCGCTCTAATGGACGCCCTGGGGCGTACGACGTCTGCCAATCGCGAATACTGCCGCGATGTGTGCGCCACGCTTTGCCACGCGGCGAGTCTGATGCACCCAACTGCGGCGCCGGCAGTCATCCCGTCGCCCATTGCAGGCGTGGTTGCCTTTGCACCGGCTGACACGGCGGGAGCACATGCAGGGCTCAACCTCGCCAACCAACACGGCCTGAGCAATGATGCGCGTCAATATTGTGTGCACACCTGTCGCCGAGTGGCGGCCATGGCCCGGTTAGGGCCCGGCCCGTGCGACGTGCTTCCACCGCCAGAGCCCGCCGAAGCCGAGCGTCTTATCAAGGTACTCGTCGCCTACGCCGCCGAATGCCAGTTTAAAAAAACAGGCGATCGGCACCTCCATCTACAAACTCGGCTCACGGTGTCGGCGTGGCGAACGGCGCCAATTGGGCCGCACGACTCGCCGTTTCCGCCGGCCGCGCTCGCCCATTCAGACACTGCTAACGATACACTGCGTGCAATTATTGACGAGCCCCCAGTCGACATCATTACCGCCATGCTGAAGGAACACCGGAGCCCGACCCATTCGCCGGGAGAGCACCCGTCCGCCCTGAGGTGGTGCATCATGTCCTGCGTCTTGATGGAAGAACTGTGCGGCATTGACCCAATTGTGGCTGTGAACGGCGATATTGCGTTGATGCCGGCCGACGGTCCGATTGTTACGGTGGTTACCATGATGGGCCACGGCCACTACGATAATACAATCGGCCTGAGCGAACGGGGGCACCCTCACCGGGGCGGCGGCGGCGTCGCTACGGTGCTGCTGACGTTTTTGAAGGCGGCGGTGGCGGCAGGCAAAGACTTTGCGCCCGGAGTTGAGCATTTGGCGGCGCTGTGCCAGATGGGGCACGAGTCTGGCGCCGCGCCCAATCCCCTCTCCAAATATTTAGCCTAACTGGCAGGTGTTGACCCGGCACGGGAGTTTGAGCCCAAATTTTTAAGTGCATGCGCGGCCGCAATGTAGTCACGATCGCCAGCATTGTCGGTGCCGGCACCACGGTCCATTCCTGCCTGCATAGTTCTCTCGCCCCACGTAGCGCACAAATAAAGGCGCCCGGATGCCATGGCAAACTTACCCGATTTTGGCCAGGCCTCACAGTATCGAAATTCCACACTCTAATAGCAGAGTTAGCATTATTGCAGAATCAACGGCAGTACGCGATAGCTGGTTTCATCGCTCGGCTGTTTTATTGAAACTGGTGTCTTGATGCGCCGTCGCTTAAACCGGCGCGGCGTATCGCGCTCCTTGGGGCCCTCGGGGGCGGGGGATTCTCTCCACCGAAGGATCCGGCGGCCGTACCCGCAAACCCCGCCGGCACGTTTAAAGTTTGTGATGGCTGCATCGTAGTTGGCTTTCAGGAGCCGCATTCGTACAGGGCCGGCTACAATTACCGGGCACGACCAGAGCCGGGAGCCGTTTGATTCACTGTAGAGTGTGGCTTGCGCGCACAGCACCCCCACCAACGTCACCCCCTCCGGGGAAGGGACAGTAAGCCCCGGCTCTGATGCCAGCATTGCGCACCCCCCCCCGCGAAAATAGCCACGCCGCTCCTTGGCCGTGAAAATGGGCCGTCCCATCACCATTGTCTTGGAGGACTCCCATTCGGACTCGGGCTTGTTGCTGTTTTCGGCAACAACCACCACGTAAAACTTAGTTTCGTGTGTCACTTCCGCAGGGTTCGGGGCAAGCATAGCAAAAAGACTCATCGTGCACAGCGCCAACAAAAATGATGCGCTAGTGGCCTTAGCACACCGGTTGTGGGAGTCTTGTCTTGCATAGACATACAACAAAGACTTGTTTTATACACCGGCACCGTTGTTTTTACGTTTAAGTCAAAAACGGTGGCGCCTACGAGCAGCTGTCACGGCGGCCACATGCTAAGAACATTAATAGACAAGTTAATGTTCTTTGCTCCGCAACAACGGCTGATGATAAATTGCAGTTATCTCGCTCAAATGGGGGCCCAAACTTCTCGCACCGTCAATTGTGGGTCGTTCGACGCTAAAAGGATGACCCCATAATGGAATTATCGGTAGGTTACAACGGGGCGTGGCAGCCCTGCCAACCAAAGAATTAGGATGCAACGAAATCAGTAGGTCAGGCACCACTACTGCCCCCTCCCCTCCCCAGGCATCACGCAAGAGGTGAGAAAAACACTTACTTCACTATATCACCCGATAGGTACCACCAGCTGCAAGGTACCCGTCGCAAAATGGCATCTTGCCTCATTGATTCCGTTTCGCGGCACGTGCAAACCTCCTACTCGGTCGATGGCGTTGAAATTATTGGCCGGGGGCCGCGCTCCCTGAACGTCCAATTTCCGATCGAGTTTCATGACTTTGGGGCATTCTGTGCCGACATGGAGAATACCTTCAACGCGCGCATGGACATGCAAGCCAGTGCCATTGCAGGGATTGGGCCCACGATTGTTATCTATCCCCCGCACGAGCCCGGCGCCCAGGTCGGCACCGCCGCCGCCGCCGCCGCCGACCCCGGCGAATCCGACGAATACGACCAGGACACGGAAGGCCCGCCAGGCGATGGCCATGACGGGGAAGCCGAGGCCCCACCTGAGCCCCAAGCCACCCAAACTAAAAAGCCGGGCAGAATGAGGGGAGGGGTGTGCGCCGGGATCGCCATTCCCCTCGCCGTTTCGGTTTTGACCAGTGTGATTGTCTTTGGCGCCCGCGCGGCAGTGTCGCACCTTGAGCTGTAGACGCCCGCCGGGCCCCATTGACGAGCAGCCCTGAGTATATGCGACGCAAATCCACAGGTGCAGACGCGCGCACCGGGCCACTTATGTTGACGGTAGCCACAGCGCTGCTGTGCGCCAGGGCGTTTGGGCCGGGGGGGCAGCCGGCTTCAGCTTGCGCGACTCTTGGTTGCCACGGTAGTTGCACGGGATATCAGTGCGCCATGAACTGTACCGCCAACCAATGCGGTGGTTATTGTAAAGCCCCATATTGCGCAAAGAATTGCAACGGCTATGCCTGCGGTAGGGGTTGTTGGGGGGAAGGGTGTGCATCAGGGTGTGTCGGTGAATACTGTGGATCGTGGTGCCATGGCGAAAATTGCCTAAATAATGCCAGCCGTACGGATTGGACCGATATGAGTTCGGACTGCAGCGAGGTAAACAATAACACGCATGACTGGATGCAGCGAGAAAAAGTGTGTTTAAACCTCACGACTCCAGCTGGAAGTCATGATATCAACGATCGAAAATGCACCTACGATAAAGATTTCTGGGGATGGGCACGCTGTATTGCCAAATCTGATGCCACCACAACCCTAGCTCCGGGTCCGGCTCCGGCTCCGGCCCCGTCTCCACCACCATCTCCGGCTCCGTCTCCGTATCCGGCTCCGCCTCCGGCTCCGGCCCCGGCCCCGGGCCCGGCCCCGTCTCCGGCCCCGCCTCCGGCCCCGCCTCCAGCTCCGACCACCACTACCACGAGCACGGTTGCGGTCAAAAAAAAGAGCAGCGGCTTAAAATCGGGGGAGATTGCCGGCATTATTAGCGGATCCGTACTTCTGGTTCTGGCGCTCTACACTGGCATCACCTACCGCCAATACAATCAAGGTGTACAAAGGCCCCAATCCGGGGCAGGCGCAAGCACTGCGTACATGAAATTGCAAATATAACTGTTGATAAACCAAATACGTATCTGTTGCAACACTTTTCGTGCAGTGTAGCGGCAGGGCCCCGGGGAGGGGGAGGGGGGCTAATGCCGCACAATATCGAACCCAAAATCGACCAGCCCCAAGATCATCCACCACAGCTCAGTCGGCAGCGCCGCCAGCCGCTTACCATCGCGCCGCGCCGACACCAACAAACAGGCCTCCGCCGTCCTCCGCGTGGCGTCCCCGACCGTGCAGAGCTGCCCGCCCCGGCCCATCGCCTGCACCACCGCCTCCAACCGGGGGGGAGGAAACGGGAGCGTCGAGCAGCCCGCCGGCAGCGTGTAAACGTGCCAGAAATCCATCCCGGGCCGACAAATCTGCATCTCCAGCGTGTCGTGCCCCCCAAAGAGACGCATGCGGACCGACGCGGGCACCGTATCCGCAAACGAAACAAAGTCTTCGTCCCAGGGAGCCTCCGCCCCCGGCGATCGGTGGACCCAGTGCAGCCCTACGCCGAGCACGCGCTTGAAGCCTGCAGTGCAGTCCCGCACACAGTAGCCCGCATGCCACGTGCGCGAGTCCGCCGGAAAAGATTCGGAGCCGGGTCCAAATGTATCGTGCGATGACAACGTCCACTTCCGCTCGCATTCGCGCACATCGCGGTAGCACGGCCTGGGCCCCGGCACCCGCCGCAACACACGGGCCGGGTCCCCGGCCCCCCGCGGCGACG
>JGI24005J15628_10000362_pt1 | contig 26437 bp, 33 predicted proteins | sample LinPmetageLP40_FD_15628 | JGI IMG/M metagenome (IMG submission 15628)
CCTGTTACTGGTGTTACTGGTGTTACTGGTGTTGTTGCTGGTGCTGTTGGCCTATCAGATCCCCCACTAAATTTATGTGGTTGGTGTTTATAAATATGTAATTTATTTAATTTAAGAGATTTATTTCTAGAATTATTAAGTTTTTTCTTAGATTTCATTATAATTATAAAATATTTTATTTATATTTTTTATATTTGGTTATTATAATGGGAAAAAACAAAAGTATTAAAAATAAGAAGAAAGGAAGAAAACAATCAAAAAAAATTAGTAGAAATAAAAAAGGGATTAAAATTATAGAAGCATCTAAATTATTAACTGATGACTATATGAAAAGTAAAGAAGGAGAATATTTTGATACTAAACATTATAATGAAATTGTAGATTATGATTGTGATTGTTATTATACTGACGAAAATAATAATCGTAAACTATTATTTAAATTTAGAAAAAATGTTTTTTCGGATAAATTAACTAAAATAGCATTAGATAATTTAACTAAAGCAGCACAAAAAACACATGATAATCGTGGTGCGTCTGCTGGAGTAATAGATTTAAAAAAAATGCCTAAATATGCAAATCAAGAATCTCAATTAGTTGGAAAAAGTAAATTTAGAGTTTTATCCTATATATCTAAATTAACAGGGAAATTAGTTAAAAATAGTTTGGGAAATATATCACAAAGTAATATAATCGGTTATTTTGATAAGCGTGACCGTAATTTAGGTAAAAATGCTCCTCCATGTCGAACAACAGCATTTACATCTCAACAAGTTGATAAATGGAATAATGTATTACCATTTATTAAAGCGATTGATAAACAATTTAAAATCTTAATCCCAAAAAACCATAAAATACAAAAGACTCAAGCACAAAAAACTAAATATTGTATAAAAGATACAGCATTTAGTACTGTTACCATTAATCATAATTGGAGAACAGCATTACACAAAGATGCGGGAGATTTAAAAGAAGGTTTTGGGAATTTAATTGTATGTGAAAAGGGAAGATATAAAGGAGGATGTACAGGATTTCCACAATTTAAAGTTGCTATAGATGTTAGAAATGGTGATTTTTTAGCTATGGATGTACATGAATGGCATTGTAATACAAAACTTATACCTATAGACAAAGATTATACACGATTATCATTGGTTGCTTATTTACGAGAAAAAATGATTAAATGTAAAAATGAAAAATAAAATAAATTTATATAATATATGAATACGCGTGGAATATCATTAATTAGTGCTTTGTTAGTAAATATATTAATATTTAACTATGTTTATAAATTAGAAAAAATAACGTGTGAATGTTCCGAAAATTGGAAACGTGATTATATTAAATATTATTCATTTGCAACAATAATCATAATAACATTAATAGCAATCATAAAATTTAGTAATATATCATATTCTGCTGGAGCAGCACGATTTTTATCAACATTATATTCAATATTTGGAGTCGTCAATATTTATGCTCTATTTACATACAGTCAAACTATAGTAATTGACCATTGTGATTGTACTAAAAGCTGGGAAAGAACATTTATTTACTATTATAGTATGATAATGTTAGTATTATACTTATTAATGATATCTAGTATTTTCTTTATGGTTTTATTTGCTAGTGATGTGAAAAAATATCAGCTAAAACAATTAAGAAAATTAAATAAATTAAACAATAAATAATTATTTATTAACAATACTTTGATTTAATTTCCAATAATTATCTTTTAATTCTTCATTTATCATTTTTAAATCACTAATTTCTTTAGACAATTTATTTATACTTTGACTTAATTCTTTAATTGTAGAATCAACATCATTATATTCTGTGGTTTCGCCATTAGAAAGAGTATTTAATGATTCTAATGTTAATCCAAATAATGTTGAGAAAATCATATTTATTACTTTTCTATTGGGGTTATTATATTGTTCTATTAATTGTATAAATTTTGATTCATCTACTTTAATATTATATTTGGATTTAAGATATGCTATCATTTTACTAGGATTCAAAGACATCTTTATTATTAATAATAAATATTATTTAAAATCAATTTTATTATTGTATATATGACAAATTTATTAAAAATAGTTCATCAATGCCATAAAACTATTAGGAATGATATTGTAGTGACTCCATTACAATTAAATAATAGATTAACACAATTGTATAATTCTAATGTGTATTATAAACGCGAAGATCTTCAAATAACGCGTTCATTTAAATTGCGTGGTTCACTAAATAAAATAAAACAAATAAATTCTAAACATGATTTAATATGTGCTAGTGCTGGAAATCACGCCCAAGGATTTGCTTATAGTTGTAATAAATTAGATTTAAAGGGTACTATTTATGTTCCAATAACAACACCTTTACAAAAAATTAATAGAATAAAATATTATGGGAGAAAAAATATTGATATTAAAATGTTTGGAAATGATTTACAAGAAGCATTAGATATAGCATTAGATGAATCGATTAAACAAAACAAAACATTTATTCATCCTTTTAATGACGAAGATATAATTAATGGACAATCTACTATTTGTTATGAAATATATAATGAAATTATTCCTGATTTTATTATTTGTCCTATTGGTGGTGGAGGATTAATATCTGGAATTATAAATTATTCTAAAAATATAAATCCAGATTGTAAAATTATTGGTGTTGAACCAGAAAATGCCGAAAGTATGCAATTAGCATTTGATTTTGGAAAACCAAAATTATTTAAACATATTGATAATTTTGTAGATGGAGCATCTGTTCCAACTGTTGGAGATAAAACATTTGAAATTTGTAAACATAATTTAGATAATTTGTATAGTGTTTCTAAAATGAAATTATGCCATGAAATAGTAAATTGTTATCAAGATGATGGAATCATATTAGAACCTGCTGGGGCTTTATCAATTTCTTGTTTAGACACTCTAAAAAAAGATTATGATTTAAAAAATAAAAATGTAGTATGTATTTTATCAGGTGGAAATAATGATATTTCTAGGTACAATGAAATACTGCGATTAAATTTAGAATACATGAAACTATTACATTATTTTATAATTGAATTTAATCAAACGCCAGGTCAACTCAAATTTTTTATAAATAATATATTAGATACTAACACTGATATAGTTAGATTTGAATATATTAAAAAATCTAATAAATATACTGGAAATGTACTAATTGGTATACAATTAGATAATCCAAATAATTTATACAAAGTAATTGATAATTTATATAATTACAATATTAATTATAAAAAAATAGAATATGATGATATATACTATGATTTTCTAATATAATTAAGTATTAATGATGGCATTAATACTACAAATGGTATAATTTTAAATAATCCTAGATTTATAGATAGATTTAATTCAAACATATGAACGAAAATCATACCAAAATCAATAATAATTAATAACCATCCTATAATTTTAAATTTAGTAGATAGTATTAAATACAGTCCAAATAGTAGTCCTACTAAATTAAATAATAGATTAAAGCCAGATTTAATGGATGGCATTATTAAATTATGATGTTTATATCCTTTTTCTAATAATTTTTTATAATATGGAAATACAAACAAATTTATTAGAGGAAATTTGGAAATGTATGTTTTACAATTATAATATTTTTTATCATCACCTAATACTGATACATCTATAAGTTTACACATAATTTCTTTATCATTTAAGCTTTTATTTATTTTAGACATACTATGAATAGTACCTTTAACATATGAACCCATTTTTTTCATTATATTTGCATATACAAATAAATGATTAAAATATAGTTTGTAGTCTTTTAAAGTTCCATTAGTAATGTATGTAGATTTATTAAATAAATCTAAATGGTCTTGATTTGTGTTTGAACCATATGAAAATAAATACATAATATATTATTATTTAAAAATTTAGTAATTATATTATAAAAAAAATGTATAATTATTTTAATATGCTAAACATAAAATATTTATGTTCGGGATTACAAAATATTAAATCTACACTTTTATCATCATCGCATTTAGATTCTAAAAAATTAGATTATTATAGATTATCGGGGGGATTTAAAGACGCTAATAATAGTTATGAAAAATATATTTCTAAGATAGTCTAAAATTATAAAATTGAATTATTTTATTTTTTTTTGTATTAATTACATCATGAGTGATCATATGCTTCTTCTCCTCGCTATTAACGTTCTTACTGAACAATCAAAGAATAGACAAATGGACACTCTTTCTCCCCACACGTTTACTGAATCAAAACATTATACTAATTATCGAAAACCAGATTATAATTACATGTTTCAAAACTCACCACCATCATACCGAAAAAGAACTGGACAACCAAGGAATCGTGGAACAAATCATTAGGTTAAAAAATAAAATAAAAAAATGTGTAATATATATGTTTAACTATAAATTATATAAATCATATAAGTTATGTCAATATTTATTTAAAAAATATTCAAAATCGTATTATTTAGGTGCTATGTTATTTCCATTTGACACATTCAAATATATTTGTGCATTTTATGGATTTGTTAGATTAGTTGATAATATTATTGATAGTAATGAATTTAGTATTAATACTAAAAAAATATTATTAAAAGAAATTAAATATAAATTTTTTTATTCATTCGATAATAATGAAATACCATATAATAATGAAAATGATGAAGTCTATTTAGCCTTATTTGATACAATAAATACATTAAAAATACCAAGAGATATATTTGAACGTTTTTTTAATTCAATGGAAATGGATTTAGAAAAAACAGAATATAATACTTACAAAGAATTGGAAGATTATATGAATGGTTCCGCCGGGATTGTTGGAGAAACTATGTTAATAATAATGGCGCATAATAATTCTTTTTATGATGGACAAACTAACCTATTAAAACCATATGCACAAAAACTAGGTTATTCATTTCAATTAACTAATTTTATTAGAGATATTAAAGAAGATTTTAATATGGACCCTTCACGTGTATATATGCCTAAAGATGAATTAATTAAATACAATGTAGATTTAGATGTCTATAATATATCATGTTTAGTAGATGAAAAATTTAAAACATTTGCTAAATATCAAATAGAAAAAAATAAAGAATTATATAAATATAGTCAAATTGGCCTTGATAAATTAGAACCAACTCATAAAAAAGCTATAAATATATCTAGAATTTTGTATTCTGGTATATTAGATTATATTCAATATAATAACTATGAATTGTTTGGACCAAAAATAAAAATTGGATTTTGGAGTAAATTGGATATAATTAGACAGAATTTAACTATGTTTCAAATAATGCACGTATTTGTTAATTATTTTGTATACTCCTATTTTATGTGTTTCTATTTTATTTTTTAAAAAGTGTATTATAATAAATTGGCTTAACTCTATTTATACAATATTTATATTTAGGATTATATTTACATTCCAAAAACCAATCACTAATTTTATTAGCAAACATTTTATTTATTTTATGATATAAATCTATTTTTCCAGCACAATTATTTTGTATGTATGTATAAATTGGATTATAATCATACTCAAATTTAGTTATATTTTTGGGGATTAATGGAAGTTCATTTAAAAAATTATCAGTACATATTAAACAATCTAAACTATTTGGAAGTTTTGGTAACTTCGTTAATTGATTTCCTTCTACTTTCAACTCTTTTAATTTTTCTGGTAATAATGGTAAATGAGTTAGTTTATTGCCAAGACACAATAATGTAATTAAACTGTCTGGTAATGTAGGTAATTGTGTTAATTCATTGCTACAAATATTTAAATAAATTAAATTATTTGGAAGATTTGGCAGACTAGTTAATATGCCAGAATCACACTGTAAATGTGTTAAACTATTTGAAAGTGTTGGTAATGTTACCAACTTATTGTCATAACAAGCTAAATCAATTAAACAATCTGGAAGTGTTGGAAGTTCAGTTAAATCGTTGCATCCACAATTAAACTCTTTTAATTTTTTTGGTAATATTGGTATATTTTTATTTTTCAATTTTCCTTCACATTCTAAATATATTATATCATCATATTCTTCTTCTATTTGGACGAGTTCATCTAATGAATCACATTTTTCTTTATAATAATACTCTGATTCAAGGTCGTCAGGATCAAGTATATGATATATTATAGACATTATAATATATGCGATTACACTTTAAATAAATTAATTTAAATCTTTATGGTGTAAATAGACTATCCATAATTTCATTTGCCTGTCTTTCTGATTGAATGATGTTATCCTTGAGGAAATTAATTAGTTTTTCTTTTGAATTACATTCTTCTAAGATTTTCTCCTGAATTTCTATAGGAGGTAAATATATTGAGATTTTTTCAAGATTATGTTTATTTAACTTAGGAATAACGGAACCAGTTGTAAATAATTCATATGATACATTATATTTTAAAAACCAATAAAGATATTTAATATCTAAATTATTATTTGGATTTATTATATGAACATGATCACCAACCCAAATTTTAGTTCCATCTTCTATAAAATGAATTGAACCAATATTTCCATCTTCAGCTAGTAAAATAAATTTTCCATCAATATTATATTTATTCATATATGAATGTCCTGAATGACCATTACTACAATAATATGGAATATTCCCACCAGTCCGATTACTTTTAGTAATCCCAATACCTTTTCTAAAAGTGCATTCATTTTTAAGATTACTTAATTTATTTAGTTTATTATCACATGTATTATTCATAATACTTTCAATAGATTTTTCAAGTCCTTCAATTGTTTTTTTACTATTCTCAATCTCATTTTCATAAATATTATCAAGTTGTTCTACAATTCTTTGTTGGATTTCTATAGGTGGTAATGGTATTTTAATGTTTAGAAATGCCTCAATATCAAGACCTTTATTTGCTGAACCACATTCACAATTTTCCTTTAAAATATATTCATTCTTTTTTAAATAATAATACATATACTTTATATTAAAATCTTGTAGCGGTTTTAAATGTGATAATATTGTTGAACATACACATTTACCATAATAATAATATATTTTACCGATAGGAGCACACCCCGAAATAAATAAGTTATGTCCTTCATATTTATATGTATTATGTGTATTTTTAAAACTTTGTGAAACTAATTGAAATTCTCCTGGTATAGATTTTGTTGCCTGAATTGTCCCAGACTCTAATTTAAATAATTCTCTTAAACTTACATTTATAAAATTAATATTACTATTTATTACAACTTCTTTATACATATTCATATTTAATGAGTAATCATTTTCAATAATCTTTTCAATAGAAATTTTCATAAGTGGTATTTCTTCTATTTTATTTTCTACTTTATTAACTTGAACAAATTCTACTTGTTTTGTAGATTCTCCAGTATTTTTGAAGAATAATACCGCTGTTTTAACACCCGTATTTTTAAAGAATGCACCATCACCAACTTTAATAATCTTTTCTAATTTAAAATTATTTAGTAAATATTTTCTAGTTTCTTTATACATTTTTGTAGAATTAAATAATACTCCATCTGGAACAACAATAACACATCTTCCATTAATAGCAAGATTCGCCATACAATTTTGAAGAAATAGAATCTCTCCTTTTGTTCCATTAATACCAAGTGCTTTTATTTTTGAATTCATATCTGTATATTTAAGTCCTTTAATTCCAAATGGTGGATTCATCAAAATATTATCATATCCATCTACTTTTAATGATTCAGTTCGCAATGTATCTTTCATTTCTAAATTATCAATAATCTGTCCTGTTGTAAAATACATATTTAATTTAAGCAATGCAAATGTGTTTCTATTAATATCTGTGCCATAAATATTATGTCTATTAGTTTCCCAATTAATTTTCTTATTTTTATTATTTAAATATTTAATAGCTTGCGTTAAAAATCCACCTGTTCCAGATGCTCCATCATAAATACTTTCAATTTTACCATCAATTACTTTTGGATCACATAGTTTTACTAAATAATCAATAAGTTGTCTATCAGTAAAATATTGTCCTAAATCTTTCATGGTTTTTCCTTCACGATTAATAAAACTTTCATAAATATCTCCTACTAAATCAGTATTTTCAAAGAAATATTTTGTATCAATTTCTTGAACTTTAACAATTAAATAATGTAATGTAGATTGGTTATTAATTTCAAATGGAATAGCTCTTCCAAATCCAAATCTTTCTTTATCTCTAATATATTTAAGAAGACATCCATTAATATTATTTCTATTATAGACTTTATCAAACAAATCATTTTGAGATAAATCTTTAATATTTTCAAAACATAAATCTTCAGGAACTCCAAACTTATTACAATTTTTTTTGTCTAATGTTCTAATAAGAAGAATTAAATTAATATGATGCATCGCATTAATACCAGTAATACCTTCTTTATTTCTTAGTTCACATTGCATATTCCATAGTATAGGCTCAATTTTTTTAAAATCAAGATTTTCTCGCTGTTTAACATTAAACTTCATTTATAATATTATATTATTTTTTATTTTTAAATCAATTTTTAAAAATATATATATTAAATTAAAAAAAAATAAACATTATTTTAAATATATACAATAAATTTTTAAAAATATATACATTATTTTTTTTAAAAATAATATAACTGTTTTTTTATTCATAGATTAATTATTCTAAAACTCATCAATATCACCAACAGGATTATACCAAAAATTAATATTGTATCCATAATTTCTATATAAATCTTCTAAATCGCTATATGGTGGAACTTTATCATCTTCTCGGCTAAGTTTAATATATTTGTTTTTATCATACAACGAGCCATATTTAGAATTAAAATCATTGTAATTGCTATATTTGCTAATATCTATATTATATAAATTAAACCATGATTTATTAGTTCTTTTTAATATAGATTCTACAGTTTCTAATTGTGGCAATCTTTTATTTAATCTTTGTTTATTTATATAATCTTCTCTAAGTGAATATACGTCATTATTTCTAAACTTCATTAACTTTATTAATTTTTTTAAATTAGTATAACTACATCCTTTTATCATATTTTTGTGCATAAATTTAATTTTAATTGATGTATTAAATATTTCATCTATATTATAATAATTAGTTTTAGATTTTGGAGGTGGTTTTTTTACTACTTTAATAAATGATGCTTTTTGATGAACATTTTCATCTGAATTAGATATGATATCTATAATATCAATTACTTTTTTAAATTTATCTTTTTCTTTCCCTTTTTGTGTAGGTTTGTAATCATCATCTACAATAATTGGTAATAAAATTAAGGCTTTTTTATCTAGATTAGATTTACTCTTTGTATGTGGTCTAAGAAGAGACTGTAAAATACGAATATCTGAAATCATATTTTCAGAAATACATACCATATCAACTATTTCTTCATCAAATCCTTCTCCTAATTTAAAACAACTATGAATAATTCCTTTTTTAGATTTTTTATAATTATCTAATATTTGTTCTTGTGTTTTTGTAGTAATGTCTGATACATATTCATTTACAAAATTATTATTTAAATCATTATATTTATCTAGCATTAATAATTTATCAATAATATTTTTACATATTTTAGCATGATTTATTTTATTTGAATAATTAATACAATGACTATGTTTATTTAATTTCAATACTTCTAATTGTTGAATGCATGATATTAATAGATCGATTAATATCATTTTTTTTTCTTTTTCTGTTTCTTTTCCAGTAAAAAGTTCATCATTATCCATTATATACAAATCCTCAAAATGTTCTAAATATTCATCTTTATTAACAATTGGGGTACAAATATCATAATCACATACATAGCCATTATCTATTGCCCATTTTAATGATTTTGAATCAATAATGTTTCCAAAAATAGAATTATTATCATTACCAATAATTTTATCATTTCCAATTTTCAATGTAGCCGTTAATGATAATTGATATTTACTTTCAATATCCAATATTACTTTAAATGCTTTGTAAGATTTATCTTCTGTGTATGTTAAATGGTGTGCCTCATCTAAAATTTTTAAATCAAAACTTAAATTCGTTTCTTTAATTTTATAAGCAGAATTATACACTGTTAATATAATTAACTGTTCATTTTGATTGTATTCTTTTTTTATATCGGGATTATTCGTATCTCCTAATTTAATTATTGTATGATTGCAATATTTTTTTAATTTAATTTCCCATTGATTTAACAATTGAATGGATGGAACCCCTATACAAATTTTTTTACTTTGTAAAGCTATTAATGTATCAATTGATTTTATAGTTTTACCTAATCTACATATCCAATTCAATATTCCTTTCTTATTTTTTTTTAGAAAATCAACAATATTTACCTCTTTTTGAAATTCATATAAATTTATTTTTTCTAAATTATTATCCTTTCTATTCTCAAATATGTTAATTTGGTCTTTAAATTTATTTTTTTTCCTTTCTACTTTGTTTCTAGATATTTTATTAATTTCTTCATCATTTAATTTTCTATAATTAATTTTATAGTCATTTAATATAAATTCAATATAATTATGTATATTATTATCTATATTTGTATAAAATTCTGTTCCACCAGTATTAATATATAATATATCATTAAGTTTAGTTTTTAGCCATTCATCAAATACATTCATTTCAGATTCATTTATTTCCCAAATATATGTAAAATATCCTTGTATTGGTTCGCTTGTTTTATAGGTTGAATGTCTATTATTTTTTTGTTTTTCACCAAATATACCGACTTTTATTATATTCAATGTATCAAACCAATCATTTCTTCGTAAATAAAGATAAAACATACATAATGTTACTTCTTTATATTTAAATCAATTTTATTTAAATTGATTTACATCCTTCAAGGATTTAAAATTGATTTAAAAATTCATACTATATATTATGTAAATATGGATTCATTTGCTAAAACTGGTTTATGTTCTATTGTTATTGGCAAAAATCATTTTAACGGTTTTATTAAACCAAAATTAAATAAATTACTAAAAATTACTAAATTAAATAGTAAACATAACGAATTAAAACATTTGGACACTATACGGAAAATAGAGAAATATGGTGATTATTATACTATACCAGACAAATCCATTTTTATACTCAATCCTACAAACAAATTTTATAAACATTTGCAAACTATATTTAGTCAACATGATATAAATATATTTAATGGAAATCTAACCTATTTTTATATAGATTATGCTGGAAATAAAGAATTGCATGAAACAATTAATGATATAGCAGATCGCAATGACTTTAGTTTTTGGAAGTCATATAAAAAAATAATTAATTTTGCTAAACATATATTGGAAGGTATTCATTTTCTACATCAAAAAAAAATAGCACATTTAGATATCAAAAATGAAAATATTATGGTAAATACGGTTACTAATAACTATAAAATTATAGATTTTGGATTTTGTTCTAAAGAACCTTTCAACGATTTTGTGTTTAATCTTAGAGGAACTCCTCACTATTTTCCACATCATTTTAATTCTATGATAATAAAACCCTGGTTTCCTAAAATAGAAGCAAATGATATGGTTAAAGTAAATAATGTAATTCCAATGATTAAAAATAGAAGTTTAGTATATAAAATTGATAGTTATTGTTTTGGACGAGTATTGTATTGTTTATATTATATGTATAGTGAATATGTTACCTACATGTGTTGTTCATTTGAATTATCATCACAACATAAATTAAAATCAATAATAGATACATTGTTAGAAATAGATGTATATAAAAGACATAATATCAAACAATGTTTAAACACACATTTTAACTAAAAAATGTATAATAAGCAATTTTATACCAATATTTAAATGGAAAATAATAATAATTTGCGAAACTAAATATAAATTTACACCATCCAAATTCATCTTTTGAGTCGCAATTTAAAAAGCATATTCTATAATTGTAGGTTCCAACGATATGTTTAAAATAATAGTGATGAAATTCTGATAATTCTTCATATGTTAAATCATTCATCATGTTTAGACCTATAGTATTTATTTTATTTATAACTCTTCTTTTAAAGCACCAGTAATTATCTATAACCTTTTTTGTATTGAAGTTAGTTTTAATAATAGAATCGCATATTTCTGGTATATGGTAAATATTAGTTCCAATAGTATATCCTGATAATGTATTAATTATATTTCCTGCTTGGCCTACACCAAATGTAGTTGATGTATTTAATGGAATATTATAATTTAATGGAATATATGCTACTTCTAAATTTAATGTTTTATAAATAGTTAAATCATAGTCTTTTATTCTTTGCTTTAATTTTTTCATTAAAAAATCATATTCACATACATCATCACTATTACATAGTAATACTGTTTCTTCAATTAGTAAAGTTTTAGAATCATATGGAATAATATAACCAAATGATGTATTTGTGTAATTTTTTGGATTATACCAATCTATTAATACTACATTATTTATATTATGGTCGTATAATGTTTTTATTTTTAATCCAATAAAATATTGTTTGTAGTGTTTATATACATTTTTTCTATTAATACCAATATGTTTTATTTTTCCTGTACCTTCTATAATAAATTTACTATTTATTATATAATTAACAAATTTTTGTTGAAAAACAGTTGTATTATAATATCTATTTTTATAAGTATTTAAGACACTACCTTTTATAAAATCAACATTATATCCAGATAATATATCTAAAATAGTATTATACATATATTTGTTATCTAGAATACCATATTTAAGGTTCGTTTTAGTTAATGTATTTTTACAATTAACATCTACATCATGAATATGTGTAAATAGTTTGTCTTTGTCTAAATAATTATAAATCCAACTATTTTCAATTTGGTCTAAAAATATTCCATAAGTGCATGTAAATTTACGGAATGTATATGATATTACTGCATAATGTAAATCACTATAATGAGTTGCTAAATATAAAGTTGTTAACAATGACGATGGTCCACTACCGATTATTGTAATATCATACATTACTATTAATATAGTTAATAATTAAAACTATTATACTCATATATTTTATTTAAAAATACATAATTAAATTCCTTTTTAATCCAATCTATATTTAAACCAACTGTTTTCCACATAACAATCATATTTGTTATAAATAACCATACATTAATAAAAAATAAATATAATTTTGTAAATATAGTAACCTTATTATTCTTTAATTCATCTAATACTAAATTTGACGTCAATAATCCTGATATCATAACTGTTGGAATTCCTGGTCCTGGATTTGTGGTTTGACCACAATAATATAAATTTGATACATATCTTGATTTAATTTTTGGTCTCATAAAACCTATTTGATAATTATCACATGCTAAGCCATAAGCATTTCCTTTATAAGCATAAAATCTATATCTAAAATTAACATTTGTACTTTGATTATATTTTAGTATATGATTATGCATATTTATATTACATTGTTTACCTAAATCATCTAATATGTAATTAAAAATACGATTAATTTCAGGTTGGTCAAAATCTTTATTTAAATTTGCTGGAATTAAAATAAATAGTTTATCATTATGATTATTATCGTAGTATTTATTTATATAGAATAATGGTTTTTCAGGCATATTTTTAGAAGTGTATATGCATTCAAAATGTCCATCTATACTAGTTTCCATAAATAAATTATGAAATGATAATTCTGGTAATTTTATATCTAAAAGAACATTAAATATAATTGCTGATGGACATAATACTTGATTATCCCAATATTCTTTTGGATATGAGCGATATTTATTTGGTAGCAATGTTTCAATATAATGATAATCACAAGCACATATAATACGGTCTACTTTAATTTTTCGTTCATAATATTCTTTATTTAAAATAGTAACTTCTTTTACACTATCATTTTTGATATTTAAATAATATAAATATTCATTTGTAATAATTTCTATATCTAATACTTCTAAATGTTTTTCTAACATTTCTATTATTGTTATCATACCATTTTTAGGGACATTTGTGCCATTTACTATCATTGAATAAGTTAAAAAACTAAATAATCCAGATATATTTTTAGGACCACCACCTATAAACAAACTTGGCCATTCCATAAGTGTTTGTACATTTTTATTAGTTGATATATTAACAGTAGACCTATAACTTTTGAATAAATCTAATTTATAAACATAATAAGGTAGCATTATACTAAAATATTCAGTTATAGATAAATTGTAGTAATTCAAAAATAATGTAGTAACTAAATTATATTTTAATGTGTTAGATTCAATAAATGCATCAAATTTATCTAAACAATTTGGATCAAATTCCTTAATTAAATTTCTAAATTCAGTCAAACCATTAGGAACATTTATATTTAATTCATCTAAAAATAATGTATATTGTGGATTTAATTGCTCAATTGTATATAAATCTTTTTTCTTAATTCCTATTTCTTTATATACCTTTTGAATAATATCGTCCATCCAATACCAACTAGGACCATTATTACATTTCCAATAATTATCATCTTTTATATATAATTGACCACCTAATACATTATTTTTTTCAACTAAAATAACATTGTAATTAGGTTTTTTATATTTTATATTTGCTGCCGCAATTATTCCACTAATTCCTCCACCAATTATTAAAATCTGTTTGCTCATATTTTTAAATTATTTTATAGTTTTTAAATTAAAATATATAAAGAATAATTTATTATTAATGTCATATTATGGGTTTTATTATAGTTAAAGACGAAGAACATTTTAGAGAATTAATAACTACACATGATTCTTCTATAGAATTAATTGTTTGTTATTTTACAGCAAGTTGGTGTGGACCATGTAAACAAATTTTTCCAGTAGTATCAAATATAGGAAATAATAATGAACATATTTTAGTATTAAAAATAGATGTAGATGATTGTGAAGAAGTGTCAGAAATGTGTGAAATTAGTTGTATGCCAACATTCAAATTTTATAAAAACAATTCATTAAACCCTGTCCACTCTTTTTCAGGTGCAGATAATGATGAATTAGTAAATAGTATAAAATTATTATTAAAATCAAATAATGGTGAACAAGAAAGTTCCACACAGCAACAGCAACAAGTACCACAGCAACAGCAGCAACACCAGCAACAAGTACAGCAACAGCAGCAGCACCAGCAGCAGCAGCAGCACCAGCAGCAGCAGCAACAGCAAGTACCACAGCAGCAGCAACAAGTACCTTTAGGGTATACTAATGATGGATTTGGGTTAAATAATGGTAGTATTTTAGATGAACAATTTGGAAATTTAAATAATGATATTAAAGAATTTTAAATAAACTTAAAAAAAATTTATTATTAATATTTAATGAGCGAATTAATTGAAGTTTACAAACATGAAATTGAATCATTAAAATCAGATAATCTTAAATTACAGACTAAAAATCAATCTATGTATAAAAAATATACTAATATGAAACGTTCTAATTTACGATTAAAAAATTTAATTAATAAATTAAAGAAACCGATTATTATAGAAAATGAAGAAAAAATAGATGAAAACTGGGACCATGTTTAATTATTTATCGTAATTATTTTTTTTTTTGTCATATAATTTATAAAGGCAATTAAATATAAAATTATATTTATTCCATTAACAATTAAAGTAAATACATAGTAGTACAATATTGTTTTATTATTTATTATGCAATTATTTGAAATATCAACAATATTATAACTTTTATATATAAATATACTAATTGTTGTTAACCAACCTATTATTTTTAACTCTTTTACAAATGCTAAACATAGTAATGAATTTATTAATGTTATAAGTGAGAGAACAAATAATTGTTGACAATTATTTGGCATTATATTATGGATAAAATAATATAAAAATAATATAATACCTGGTATACATATCAGAAAATTAAATATATACAAACAATTATCTATAATATTATTTTTCATCATACTTATTTTATGGATTTAATGTTTAAATAATTATAAATTTGATATAAATTTACTAATATTATAAACAACAAACGAAGCACTTGCACCATATAATGATGTAGTTCCACCTGAAATATACCATTTCTCTTTAGTATATTTAGATTTAATAACACCTAATATAAATAATGCTATTATGATTGATATATAAGTACTTACATATCTATTTTTAACTTTTAATAATATTATAATAAAATATATTAATAAAGGTATTAATCCAAACGCTACAAATGATAAAAACATAAATGTTCCATTTTTAATTGGATTTATATTTTCTTTTTCTTTATATTTTGCTTCAGCTTTTACACTTAAATATTCTCCAGTTCCCATAGATATAGCATCACCTATTAATGTTGCTAAACCTAAAATAAATATATACTTATAGTTTAAATTAGTTCCTTCAATTCCAGATATTATATTAAATATAGTTATTATTCCATCTATACCACCCATCATTAATGTGCGTAATAATACCATTATTATTTACATTTATTTTAAAAATAAATTTTTAGTTAATTTATAAAACCACGTATAATTTAATATTAAAAATGGTAGTAAAATTATTATACAATAATATAACTCACTATTTAAAATGTTGAATGCTAAATATGTAAAATTAATTATTCTAAATAATAGAAATGTTATCCAAAACATTATTTCATAATATTTAGAATAATTTAAGAAATAATTATTAATAGAAAACCATCTTTTATTTAAAAATATAGTACTACCTTCAGACATTATACCATAAGCATAATAATATGGATTTATATATGAAATATATGATGCTATTAGAAAAAATATATGATGTATCATCATTTCAACAATATCTTTATTTGATACTTTTTGTGTTAAATATAAATATATATCTGTCGATATATAAATAATATTATAATGTATAACATATTCAAATATATAGTAATCAATTAAATTATTTATAAATAATATTGAACCTATTAATGATATCCAAGCATGCGATAAACTAGCAATTCTTGATGTGCACTCATAATTGTATAAAAATAATTTATGAATACCAAATACTAAAAAACTATTATATATAATTAATTCCATTAAATTTATTAATGAATTAATCTTTAAATTCATTAAAATTATTTTCTATAATATTATTATAAAATGGTTAAAAATGCGAGTGGTAAAAATGGATATAGATCTTTTACAATTGTAAATGCTACTAAAAAAGGTGGATGCGATACTAAATTTCATGGAGGGAAATATGTTTCAAAAGCTCCTGTTGGAGCAGCGAGAAAAGCATTTAGTGAATTATGTCGTGTCAAAAATATTCGTGGCGTATGCACTTTAAATGTGTCCGTTCAAGAAACGACACAAGGTTCAAGTAATAAAGTATATACTTACAGACTTCATAGAAGAAAATTAAAGAAACCAATGATTATGAAACCGAAAGGAAGTAATAGTGAATATGTTATAGAATATGATGTTGTCGCTAAATCTATTAAAGCACCATCATACGAAAATAAAGCATGCAAGAGGTCTCATAAAACCCGTGGAAGAATGAAAAAACGAACAGCACGAAAATCAAAAAAATCTGTTAATAATGTAAGACGTTTATTAGGATTTTAATTATTGTTGAAGAGATAAATGATGAGATACATGTTTATTAATCTCAACAAAAGTCATATTTGGTGCTTTACCTTTAATACCAAAAATTTTAGTTAATTCTTTATTTGGCAAAAATTTACGCCTATCTTCTTGAATTTGTAAATTTTTTTCTTTAATATAACTAGAAATACTCTTCATCACTTCTGCTTTTGTTAATTTAGTTCCATGACCTACAGATAGAAATTTTTCTAATTGAGCACTTAATGACATTTTAACTTGTGGACGTTTTGTTTTTGTTTTAGTTGATTTTCCACTTAGTTTAACAATTTTATGTAATCCTTTTAGTTCATCTTGAAGAATTCTAGTAGTTTTAGTCATATCATTTAATTGTGTAGTTAAGGATTTAAATCCAGTATCAATCGTTTCAAGAACATTCAATTTATCAGCCATTTTATACCTAATCTATAAAGGAAAACTTTAAGTAATTTAATTTATCAATATTATATTTTCATATTTAATAAGTTTTTCTTTATAATTATTTAATTTATCATTATAATACATTAATACTTCTTTCATTAAAGGTTCTACTGATTCTATAATAATGTCACTAAAAAATGGTATAGTTATCTCTATATTTATATTATTTAATTCTATAAAATCGTTTATTGTTATACCTTTCTGATATTCGCCTAAATATGGTGATTCTAATTCTATATTTTTATCTTTATTAAATGTATTTATAATTCTTAACTCATCATCCTTAATAAATAATCCTCCATTATTTATTAATATGCATGGTTGAATATCTCCATTAGAACGCTTAACCTTGTATATTTTTGTTTTATCTATATTTGTATATTTAAAACTAATAATATCATATGTCATCATGAATTCTATATTAGTACAATCAAATAATAATTTATTAGAATTATGATAAAATACTGCTCCAGCAGGTATATTATACATATTTTGAATTCCCCATAAATATTCTGTTTTAAAATCATCATCAGTATCATATTTTTTATTATCATACATATCAGTTCTTATATATCGTGATGAAAAACACATGCTAAATAATACTGAATTGATATTTTCTATTATTATTTCTTTAGAATCTAATATTATATTATTATGTCTACCTGAAATAAGTTTACTAATAGATGATTCAGCTACATGTATTTCATGGTTTTTATCTTTTATTACTTTTATTTCTCCGGAAATATGATTATCTTTAAGATAAATTGATGCTTCCATTAATTATAATATTAAAAATATACTTAAGTAATTCAAATTTATTTAAATAATAATTTATAAAATTATTATAGATATGTTTCAAAATGTACCAAAAAATTCTTTTTGTATTAAAGACTATATAGTTGATAAAAAAAGAATTGGAAAAGGGTCATTTTCAACTATATATAAATGTAAAAATATAAATGATAATAAATCATATGCATTGAAAGAAATTATTATAGAGAAAAATAAACATAAACTAAATATAAAACGTGAATTTGAAATTATGAGAAAATTAAATCATAAAAATATAGTAAAGATTCATGATGTCATATTGGACACACATTTAAGTAATATATATTTTATTATGGATTATTATGAATATGGTGATTTATCTAAATTCTTGAATAAAAAACCGTTGAAAGAAAAATTTACACGAAAATATATGAAACAATTATCAAATGGTTTAGAATATTTGCTAGAAAATAATATATTACATAGAGATCTTAAACCACAAAATATATTATTATCTAAAAATTATGATATTAAGATTACTGATTTTGGATTTGCAACCTATTATAATAAAAATACAATTATAAATACATTGTGTGGAAGTCCTATGTATATGGCTCCAGAAATTATTACTAAAAATGGTTATGATTATAAATCTGATTTATGGTCTGTTGGAATAATATTATACGAAATGATTCATGGCTATACTCCATTTAATGTTTCTAATTTTATTGATTTAGTTATAGAAATTAAAAAGAAAAATATAACAATCAAAGTTAATGTTTCAGAATCATGTCAAGATTTAATCATTCATTTATGTGTTACTAATCCTAAAAATAGAATAACATGGCAAGAGTTTTTTAATCATCCATGGTTTGAGAATGATGAATTAAATAATGATGAAAATAAATTAATGGATATTAATTTTAATAATAGTATATCTGAATTATCGACATTAAAAACGAATGAAAAACAATTTTGTTCCTTTGTGCATACTAGTATTACAGATAAAGATAAAGATAGTGATATAGAATTAACCTTTTTAGATGAATTAACTAGTAGTGATGAATATATTTCAGCTAATGATAGTATAGATGAAGATGAAGATGAAGATGAAGATGAAGAACAAGTTCAAGATCAAGATCAAGACGAAGAAGAATTCTACAATGATTTATTGACTATTAAAAATAAACCATCTAAAGCTATTAATATTCAAAATAATACTTTTAACGATTTTGAATTTGTAAATAGCAATAAAACATGCGATTTTGTTGTTATAAATTCTAAAGATGTAAATACTGTAAGTCTTCCTACATTAATTCATAATAAAAAAACATTAAGTGAAAGTTTTAGAGATTATTTATATTCTTCTATTAAACTTATTAAACATTCTTATGATTATATTAGCAATAATTCTATTTAAACTGATGGTTTAAGACCCCAAAAGTTTTCTGGCATTTTAGTTGGTTTTATATTAAATACTGGATAAGCACTATCTCTTAATATTTCTTCTTGTGTTCTAATTGGTAATTCATCATTTTTATAAAATAATGGACTTTCTCTAAAATATTTATTTGGTGGTAATGGATGAGTTAATGTTCTAAAAGGCATTCCTGGACCTAATTTAACAATTTGAACTGTTGATTTAATATCTGGATCACATATTTTAATATATACTTCTGGTGGTACTAGTACAGAACCAAGCCCAACATAATAACTATTTGGATAAAATAATTTAAATTCAAAAGAATTTCCATCTGTCGTTAAACTGCCAACATTTACCATATTAGAAAATGCTTGTTCTGGATTAGCAAATGGCAAACCAGAACCATTAAATGAATAATTAAAATTTGCTGGATTAGCAGCCCAATACACTATTTTAACATTGTATTTATCTATTTTTAAATTTCCTTTTACTATAATATTTCCATCTGTTTGTTTTTCAACCATCGCATTACAGAAGTCATCATCAAAATGTAATTGTTTGTAATTCATATAATATATGAGTATAAATAAATTTAGATAAATTAAAAAAATTAATTTTAAATATTATGAAGCATTACCACTATAAGTAGCATCTTTATTAAAATCAGCTACGATTAATCCATCTGAATCGGTTGTATTATTACTGATTAATAAAATTACATGCAACATTTTTTGAAGCATTTCAAATACAGCATCTTCAGATAAATTTCCGGCTGTCGCCCCACCTAACCATACAGCAGGTTTATTAAAATTAGAACTAGCGGTTGCTGTCAATTCATTTCTACCAGATGTGGAAACTGTTGCTGCTTCTCTATTTGCTATAGTTAATGATGAATCACTTCCTGTATAACCATTCAAAAAATCATCTCCGGCTAAAACAGCTTGAATTTTCTTTTCTTCAGTTTTTATATCAGCTTTTAATTTAAATAAATCAAGAATTAGTTCATTTATTGATTGATACAATCCAATACTTGCTGGGGGTATAGCAGTGTCTAATGTAGCATTAGTTTTGTCAAATGTTCCAGTCATATTTAAATTTTCAAGGGTCGCGGCTAAATTTTTAATTGTGTATGTTGTCATATATTAATATTAAAGAAATAAATTTTAAATATTCTTAAATATTATGATGCATTACCACTAAATGTAGCATCGTCATTAAAATCAGCTACAGTTAATCCATCTGAATCTGTGACATTATTATTAATTTGAAAAAATATATGCAACATTTTTTGAATCATTTCAAATACAGCATCTTCAGATAAATTTCCTGCAGTCCCACCCCCTAACCATATACCTGGTTTATTAGAGTTAGTACTAGCGGTTGCTGTCATTTCATTTCTACCAGAAGTTCCTGAAGTTTTAGCTTCTCTATTTGCTACTGTTAATGTTGAATCACTTGATGTAAAAGCATTTGAAAAACTACCACTAGCAATAAGAGCTTGAATTTTCTTTTCTTCAATTTTTATTCCAGTTTTTAATTTAGATAATTCATTAATTAAAAGATCAATTAATTGATATAATCCAATACTTGCTGGAGGTATAGCTGTATCTAATGTAGCATGAACTTGTATACTTCCAGTCATATTTAAATTTTCAAGTGTTGCTGCTAAATTTTTAATTGTATATGTTGTCATTATACTATTAATATAGAAAAAAATATATCTACTAATTATATTATTTAGTAGGACTAAACATAAAAAAATTTAAAATAATAAATCAATATTAGTTTTATCATTAAAACATTTAATATAGTATTTTATTAAAAATCTCATAACATATTTTATAATCTTATTTTTTTTATATAATATAAACCCTGCTTCAATAGTTTGATTATCGTTAATTAATTTATATAATATCATTATTACTTTTCTTTTTTCCTCTTGTCTAATCAACTCTTTTTTTTTTATTTTATTAATATCAAACTTTACTTTTCTTGCTTTATCTATTAATATATAATAATCCATATCTTTCATATAATTAATTATTATTATTTATTACCATATTATAACTATTATCAGCACAGATATTATCTACTTTTTTATTTGGTGTTACTATTGGGTCTAATAATTTGTTTGGACCTTTTGTAGCATATTCACGACCTTCTCCGAAACCATTTTCATCTACTACTACACGTTGACACGTATGTTCATCACATACCACACGTGTTTTTTCTGGTAACATTGTGCCTGTTTTGTATGGTTCTTTGCAGTCAAATAATCCATTTTTTAATATTATATAATCATTATTTCTTTCCATAATAGATTCTGCGTTTCGATTTAAAAACATTCTGTAATTATGCATATTTTCAATCTTATTATTATTTATTATATGTCTATTAATTTCATGGTTCGGTCTATAATCCGTAAATGTTCTTCCATCAGACATTTTTGCTGGTGAATTAAAAAATTTATTATTAGAAGATTTATAACAATTCATTATAATATAATAATATAAAAAAAAAAATTAATAATGGTTTTTGAAATTATTACTTTCCATTTGTTTTTTAATAGTATCAGTATTATTTATTAAACATAGTTTATATTTATAATCATTACTAGTAGTATTACAGCATTTATTACTTGTATTACATAACTGTAATTTTAAATCATTATTTGTTTCATGACTTGGTCTATAATCTGTAAATCCTCTTCCATCATTCATTCTATATGGTTCAAAACTTTGTGACATATATTATAACTAAATATTTTTAATTACATTTAAATTACATTTAAATTATATAAAACTTTTACTCTTTCAATTAATTCATCTTTTCTTCCTTTAATTTTTAATTTATTTTTTCGCGCTATATCTTGCAATTCCTTAACTGTTAAATTATTTATTTCTTCTAATGAATATTCATTATATACATTATTTTTTTCATCGACATCTAATCCTTCAACTGTGTCTAATGTATTTACATCTACTTCATCGTCATCCAATCCTTCAACTGTGTCTAATGTATTTACATCTACTTCATCGTCATCCAATCCTTCAACTGTGTCTAATGTATTTACGTCCTCTTCCACCCGCATGTGGTCACGATTATCTAAACTTTCATCTAAATTTGTTATTTGTTCTTCAGCAAATGATTTATTTAATGTTAAATTGTCTATTTCGTTTTTTAAATTATCACTTAAATCTTCTTCATATACATCACGGAAATTATTACTATCAACATAATTATCATATTGTTCCTTTAGATTATTATATTCATTATTTTTAGGTTGTTCTAATGATTGTACATTTTGTTTTTTTTCAGTAAGTTTAGGTTCAATTCTATCAATTTCATTTATTTTTTTATTTAATTTATCTACTTCATTTTTTAATTGTTTATTAAATGTATAATAAATATAGCAAATTGCTAATAATAATATAATAATAGTTCCATACAACATATTCATAATAAAATAAGAAACTATAATAATTAATTATATTAAACGATTAATTATTTGGATATAATTTTTTAAAAATCTCATCTGGTAATATTACTTCATGATATTTGTATAGATTTTTATAACATTTACTTATAGTAACTTCAGATATTTTACATATTTGTGAAATCTCTTTTTTAGTAATATTTATTTTTAATAAATTACATACTAAAAATATACTTCCAGCAGCAATAGATGGTGGAATACATTTAGATACTAAACCATACTCTTCTGCTTTTTCACATACATGGGTACAAATAAGACATATATTATTGCCTATGTTAATTTTTGAACAAAACCGTTGAACAAAGTCTGAAGATTTCGTTGAATTATTTGTCATTATTTTATTATTACATACATTCATATTAATTATTTCATCAAATTTCTTACATCCTTTTGTCATTTTACTAATATTTAATTTAAACATTTCTGCAATTTCTTTAGTACTCCTTGGACAATCCTGAAGAGCACACGCTTTATAAATACAAGAAGCTATAATTCCTTTTCGATTCCATCCTCTATGTATTTTAACATCAGATATTTGCTTGTATAAATTTTTAGCTTCTTCAATTATACATAAAGGAATTCCATTATTTATTGCTCTAACCTGAATGCTATCAAATACATTATATAAACTTCGTTCTTTATATGGCATTGCATTCCATAAATGATAATTTCTTATTTTTTTCATTTCATAACTTTCACCATATTTATATCCAATTGTAGAACCTAATGATGATTCTGGTAATAAATCATTCGTTGGTAATCCAACCCGCGTTGGATCTGAATATTTACTATCATCATTTCCATAATATCTCCATTCAGGATTTGAATCAATAATTTCATAATTAATAGTACCACACGTTTTACAAATTATTTTTCCATTATCATCAATTAAGTTAGAATTATTACAATTATTACAATTATTTTCACATTCTTCTTTTTTTGTTATGGGTTTTAAACTATCAAGTAATAATGATATATCTGTCATAGATAGAATAATATTTATCTTTTTAAATAATTATTTGTTTCAATTTTAATTTAAATTTAAAGTATTTATTATTATGATATTTATAGAAATATTGCCAAACTTATGGATTGGAAATTATGAAGCATTAAAAAATAAAGAAAAATTAAATGTAGATTATATTATTAATTGTTCTAAAGATTTACATTTTTTAGGAAAACATAATCAATATAAAATGGAATTTAAAAATAATTTAGAAAAATATGAAATTATAAAGATGTATGAATATTTAAATGAAACTTCTGAATTTATTTATAAAAAAATACATCATGATAATAGTGTTTTAGTTGTATGTGAAGATGGAAATCAAAAATCACCAACTATAATAGCTTCTTATATTATTAAATATGGAAATTTAAATTTAAATTCTACAATTAAAAGCTTAAGAACAAAACATGAAACTGCTTTTTTTCCAAATATAGAATTTAAAAATTCTTTAGAAATGATTGAATCTAAATTTTTATCTAAATAATTTATAATGATAAATAATTTATTATCAAAGATATTCAAAACCAAATCAAAAAAAAAGAGGAAAAATACTACAGATAAATTAATTGAAGAATGTAATAAAATATTAATATCGAATGAACATCAATGTCAATGTTATGATATAAATAATCATCCATCCAATGATATTATTGGATGTCAGTTGAAAAATAATAATAATAGTTGTAAAGATTATAATACATGTAAACAATTATATTCTAGTTATATGACTGGGTATGAACCTAGATATAACCCAGATAATTGGAGTGATCCATTAATTGAAAAATCACATAACTGTTATGCTTATTTTTTGGATGATAAAATACCAAAAGTTGAAAATAAATGTTTACAAATGTGTAGAAAAAAAGGGCATAGTTTAAAAAAATGTAAAAATAATAAAAAAGTTGTTTCTTTATGTTCTGATCTTAAACCTCAACCTGGTAATTATGCTAATAATAGTAATAATATAAATTTTAAAAGTAATAGAATATATTCGTGTAATAAAATGGAAGAAAAAATATTTGCAGATAATTATGATAAAAAAACAAAAAAATCTAAAATTTTTAAAATTCCATTTAATAAAAAATGTCCAAAAAAACATTATAAAGGTGGATTAACTGTTCAAAATGGAAAAACATATCATTTTTATAGACAAGATAATAATGGACGATTTAGTCATAAACAAGGAACATTAAGAGTAGAAAATGTAGATGCATCAAAAAAACCAATTTATGCTCCTCATCTAGCAGATAAAAATTATAATAAAAAAAATACTAAAGATGGTATAAGCTATGATGAATGGTGTGGATATTATTGTATACCTGATAATAATTTTAAAGATACACATGCTGCAGGTGGAATTAAAATATAATAAATCTCTTAATTTTTTTTTCTAAGTATATTTTATAAAATGAGTTATAGTTTAAAAAATAAATTAAGGCGTTCTTTTAAATTAAAAAATAATAAAAGAAATAAACGAAAAAAAACAAAAAGAAATAAATTAAGAAAACGTCGTTACAGTATATTAAGAGGTGGTGGTGCTGAAGATAAAATTTCTAAAACTGCTGAAGTTATTGTAGTTGCATCAATCGGTCCCGGCACGTCGATGACAACGACTAGCGGACTGGACTCCGCCAAATGCCAGGCCATTGTGACTG
>JGI24005J15628_10000366_pt1 | contig 26219 bp, 36 predicted proteins | sample LinPmetageLP40_FD_15628 | JGI IMG/M metagenome (IMG submission 15628)
AATTACCCTTAATTGAATTACTCCTAGTTGGTTCATAGTTTCCCAACCTTTAATACCAGGATCATCTTCAGCTATAATTACGGTATGATCAAACATATAATCCATCCATTCTTTAGGTGATTTACCATCAATTTGGGTTTTAGCACGTTTCATACCTCCAAAATCCCATACCCAGTTTCTATCATCTAATTCACCTTCAAAATATACTTTGAAACTAATACCATATCCATGTAAAAATCTACAATGTGTGTCCTCAGCTTTCCATTGACGAAACACTGTACTAAACCCGTCAAATACCTTACTTGATGAAAATTTACCCATTATACCAATTTAAAATTTGTTGTTCAGACATTTGTCCTGTCTTTCTATTAATCTCATTACCATCTAAATCTGTTAATACCATAGTAGGTATACTTTTAATGTTATACTGTTGAGACAAAGAAGCATCATAGTCAACATTAACTTTTTTCATCTTAATTTTTCCCTGTTTAGCCATTTGTTCCATCAAAGGAGACATTACTTTACAAGGTCCGCACCAAGGTGCACTAAAATACAAAATTCCTTTATTCATTTTTTATTTATTTAATTTATACTAATTCTTCGATTATACCTATTACTTCACTCAATATAAGAAAAGCAGTTGCCCAACCCAAACTAAATGGGATAAAACAATAACCTAAAATTCTTACACCAGATTTAATAAAACTGATTTTTTGGTGCATGTAAGCATCAGGTAATTCTTTTATATTAGCACCTGCTAATTGATTAACTATTTTATCTACTTCTTTATTTAAATCTTTATCTTCCATTTTATTTAATTTTTAATTGTTCTTTTTCGTATTCTGAAAGAACTTGTTCAACATATATTCTTGCCGTTTCATAATCAACAGGACCTGTTTCATCGGCATATTGTACAGGGTCAGGTCTACCCAATTTAATAAACGCTTCAATACGCTCTACAGACGATGCTGATTTATAATCACTCCATCCTTCTGGGGTTGGTTTATATGATGTATTTGTTCTAGCATAAACTTCATCAAAATCAATACCTAATTTTTCACATAATTTTTCCCCATCTTGAAGAATAGTAAATTTATCACCATTTAAATATGGAGTATAATATGATACTCTTTCATGATCCCAATTTCCCATTCTAAAGGCATTATCATCTGCATCTCTAAATTCTTGTCTACAATCAGGATAAATATCATGGTCACCTGCATGTATCCCTAAAGCTATTACTGTTGCTTCTTCGGTTTTATTTGCTACTGATAGAGCTACTGCTTGAGTGATTGAAGAAAATATTTTATTTCTATTAGGTACAACTGTAGCTTTCATATTTTCAGCTGCATAATGTCCTTCTGGTACTTCTTCACCACCTTCAACTAATGCTGAATCTAGCAAATCTACTAAACCATCTAATTTAATTACTTGATATTTAATTTTACACCCACCATAACAATTATTGTCATTGCATTGTCTGTTTAAATAATCAACTAATGCTCTTGCTCTTTTAAGTTCAACTTTATGTTTTTGTCCATAATCAAAAGATAAAGCTGTTACTGTTTCAAATTTATCAAGGCATCTTAGTAATAATGTACTTGAATCCATACCACCTGAGAGTGATACTACTGCGTGTTTTGGACGTTGTGAGTCCTTAAAATTTAATTCCAATTGTGTCATTTTTATTTATTTATATTTGCCAGGTATTTTAAGCGTATAGGCAAACGCTATTGCATATCTCGTAATTTAAGTAGTTTTTCTTGAACAACCACTTTAAAATGGGTACCTTGTATTTTTGTACTTCCACCTTGTTTAAGAAGTTTTCTAAATAATGCTTCTTCTCTATCAGCCCAAAATTCACTTAAAGCCAGAATTTCATCTTTACTTGCTGGTTTATCATTCTTATTAATAAAAATAGTTTGATTAGATCTTATTGATTGTTTTTTTAACATATCTTTATTCTTCTACAAATTCTGGTTCACTATAATCATCGATTGGTTTATCTCTTACTAGATCCCAATCTGCATTATCTATAATCTCTTGTTGGATATCTTCATCACCCGTTTTCCACTGTGCTAATTCTTTTTCTGTTAACACATATTCTTCCCATCTGTAATTTGCGTAATTTACATTTCTTGTTAGTTTTGCCATTTTATAAATTATTTATTTTTTTAAACATATCTAAATTGTAAGTTAAAAGATCATAATCTATCTGATCATCTAACATATAAAAGAAATCATTCATATTTGCTTTTGGTTTTTTATATAAACCATGATTTCTGTATTGTACATCTTCTAATGTTGCCATTACTGGGTTAGATGTGTCAATAGATTCTATACAGTTAATATCTTCGTACCATCCAAATTCTTGAGGGACAGCACAACCTAATAAATGAATCCTATCATCTTGTCTTAACTCACCAGTTCTTAATAAAGTTGAAATTACCATTAGTCTACCTAAAGCTTTTCCTAAATCTTTATTAGGGTGGGTGCAAATATCATTATAATAAGATGCACCATAAGAAAAACAAATTTTCCCATACCCTAAATCTTTATAGGCTCTAGCACATTGGGCTGCTTCATGTAAGGTTTTAGCTTGAACTACTGCTACTTTTTCAGTGTTTTTAGGAAAATCATAAAGTGTCCAAATTTCAGCATTTATAACGGATTCTGTGCAGTTTTCCCAAACATCTGGTACTATAAATTCATTAGGTTCTAATTCATTAACCCAATGTATAAGACGCTCATGGTTATAGGCTTCACCTAATTCATGAAGTGAATTATCCATTATAATATAACGCCCTTGTTTTTTAGATTCTAAAAAATATTCTAAATAACCTGGTTCTTCATCCAATAAATGGGGAAGACAATAGTCATAATCATTAAATCGTCTACTATCATTTAATAGACATAGGGGTGTTTCGTGACTTATTTTTATTGCCATAACTGTTTAATTTGTATTTAATATACGAAAATGGAGCTGATAGTCCAAGTCCACCTAAAATAATTGTAAAAATATTTGGGTGCCAATGTTCACCACATAAACCCAAAGCATGTTTTAAAAATTCTACCATTTTAAAAATTTAAGGCTTCCGATATTACTGGAAGATTTGTTTTTAGTTGTTTTTTAATTTCTTTTGAAATTAATTGAATTTCTTTTTGAGCATGACTATCATCCCTTAATTCAAGAAAATGAATCCATGAACGAATTGAACCTGTCATTTGGATTTTAGTTGTAGTTGCTAGTGGTAAAACCATTCTTGCTTGCTCTCTAGCAATCCCCGCTTTTAATAAATCATTATATAATTCATGAGTAACTCTAAAATGCTTTTTAATTACATCACTAGCTTTATCATTCATAAAAACATCATCTTCGTACATAATAGGATCAATAATATCAGTTGAACTTTGTCTATTATCCTCACATTGAGCTCTCAACTCAATATTTTCAAACATCTCATCTAACTGATTAACATCTTGATATCGTTGACTAAACTCTTGAAAAGAAAACGAACGGTGACGGATGAGCTGAATTCCGATTGCTTTGGAAGTTTCAATCTCGAACGTCGCGTGACTATGTTCAAACGGCGACCAGTGCTTGTGGCGTACAAGGTATTTGAGAAGGCCTGCTGCATTAGTTTTCTTATCCTTACGTGAACTAGATACACGTGCAATCTCCACAATATGCTCTTCAGCATTAGGAGTAATATTTAATAGTTTTACTTGCATTTAATTTGTTTAAAGTGTCTATGTTATAATTTTTAATCTTTGCTATATGAAAATACAACTCTTCAGTAGTACCCCCAAACTGTTCCATAATATCTTGAACTTCTTGTTTACTAATTTTAAATACTTTACCTAATTTTTGTTTTAAATCATCCATCCTTTCATACTCGGTTTTCATACCATCTTCAAACAATTTATTATAACGTTTCCTAGCACGTAACTCAATTTCAAGATAAAGTCTATCTTGCTCTGGTTCTCGACCTTGGTAACTATCAATAAATTCTTTTTGTTCATCCTTCATCCACTCTAACTCCCATTCTGCTTGTTGGAAGTATTCGGGATATTCAAAATCTCCATTTCTAATTTTATCTAAAAGTGAAAATTTATAAGGTAAAGATTTATGAGTTCTAAAACGTCTCCACCAATAAAAGGGTAAAGCTCTTCTCCCACTTGGTTTTCTAGGAGTTTTCATATTATACTGGGGATTTATTTTTAGATGGCCAATAATCATCTCCATAATAAGTGCATATTTCTTCTCCGATTTCAATATTTTTTATAGCAATAAAGTCAAAGTGATAAGAAATATCTTTAGTATTATCCCACATTGCATTGCTATTATCATTACTATGGTTGTATATACAACCAAAACCTAAAGGTAATACGTGTTCTGCTCCATCTTCCATACTCCTACCTCTAGGATAATTAAATACATAATCCATTAAAGTATCATTAACATGGTCTTTTGGACTACCTGTTTTTATACAATAGCACCTTTCAATAAGTTCCCCCTCTTTAATAGGTGTGTCTGTAAAAACTCCATAACCTTTTTTATCAGTCCACTTTACATATAAATTATTTGGAACTTTCATATCAGAATGGTAAATCATCTTCTTCCCCTTCTTCAGTAAGGAAAATTCCTGGGTTTTCTAATAGTTCTTCTTGGAGTTGGTTTATTAGTTCTTGTTCTAATTCCCACTGATCTGCTAATACTTCAATGTCTATAAACATAATTTTATTTTTTAATTAAATACTTTCATTCGCCCATTCAAAATCTAATGCTGATGAACATTCAACCTCGATTTCTTTTGGGGTAATATCTTTATAATTTATTTTACCTACTGCTTTCTTACCTAACATATCAAATGTATACAATGTAACACAGGTAGGACCCCATTTAGTAACATTCATACCATGATATCCTGACCAAATAGATCCTGCATCTTTATCTATTGTAAATACTTTCGGATTCATTCCATATTTACCATTATCATCTTTACAATAAGTAGTAATACCTTTAACTGTAAATTTAACATTACCTTCTTTTAGCACTTCTTTAATTTCTTTTGACATAACCTTTATTTTAATTAATATTAGGGCTTGCACCCATTTTACCCTGTAAATATACGAAATATATTTGGCTTATCCAAATATTTCTGCACGCATCTCTTGAAGACCTTCAAGAACTACGGGATCAGAAAAACTAACATCATGTTCTCTATACTCATATTTACAATGCTCATTACTATAATTAGCAAGCATTTGATCAATGGATTCAACCATTTCCTCCTTTTCAACATACATTACCCAATCACTACTAACTGGAAATATAAACTCTTGACCACCCTTAGGCTTCCAATATGGAGTTTTAGTGTCTGAATAGTTTTCGAAATACTGTGCTTGAACTTTAATTTTTGCTGACATAACCTTTATTTTTAATTTAAATGCTTGGCTTCGCGCCTCATTTACCCTGTAAATATACGAACCCTCTCCCGCTTCTCCAAATGTTTTCGCATAGAAAGAAAAAAGGCGCCAATTAAGGCGCCTTTCTTTAATATTCAGACTATGTAATTAAAACTTTAACCCAAACCCTAACTGTAAGTTAGTAGTTTTAGCCTGTGTATCGTATACAACTTTAGGATCTAAGAATACTCCCTTATGAAAGGTAAACATTCTACCAACTCCTAATTTCATACCATCTGTGTCTAGTCCATCTGTAGCTACATATGCAAAATATCCTTTATAGAAATATCTTGCATGTAGATCTAGACTTAAATCCTCAGAAGAATCTGCTTGAGAAACATTTGCCCCTATCATAAGGTCATCTGTTATAGCATATCCCACTGTTGGGCTTAAAGACCATTCAGTCCATGATACATTTGCAACATCACCAGTACCTATGTACCAATCACCTTTTGCGTTTTGCACTTCTTGTGCGTTAGCTCCAACTGCAATAAACAGTCCTAAAGCTAGTGTTAAAATCATTTTTTTCATTTTTTTGATTTTGGTTAATAAATAAATTAATTTGAAAACGTAGTGGCCACTACTTTGGATAACTTATCGTGACCATTCCTACATTTTTCAAATGTCGAACCGGAACGATAATAAAATTGACCATTGTATCCAACCTAAAATAAAAAGGTTGAATATTTTTAATAACGGATAACTAGATCGTCATCACTATCATTATTTTTTCCTTTGAGTTTTTGTAGTTTTACTTTTAAAGCATTTAAACCCTTAGGACCCCTTTTATTAACTATTGGGGTATTTTTAATTTGTTCTTCTAATTCTTCTACTTCTGATAAATACCCTTGTGGAAGTCCCGACTCTTTATTTGGGATTGTTGGTTCTTCATCAATTTCGTAATCATAAATATCAGTAGGTTTATCATCATCAATGTTTTTTTTTGGTTTAACTATTACTTTTTCACCATAAAGGTTTTTTTTTGTAATAGGACGTATTCTTTCGAATGCATAATTAGCAGCTATTACTAAAGCAATTGCTAGTGGGTCGAATACAAATATAATAGTTAATAGTAAATAATTAATAATTTGATCCATAGGTAAACCTGTTAACCCTGATAGGTATTTTAAAGGACCTAATTCACTGGCAACAGAGCTACTTGTTTTTACTTCAACTATTTCTGTTTCATAATTAAATAATTTCTCATTTAAAATATCTACCTTATCATTGATTTTAGTTTGTCTATCAATAGCTTGATCTAATTGATTTTCTAAAGCATTACGAGTTGCTCTTGAAGTTGTAGTAACCAATACACCTTCGGCGTTTGTATATTGTATAACGTTGTTTGCTAAACCAGTACGTAAATCGGCAACGGCTTTATTGATGTTTTCTTTTTCGTCGTTATATACATCAAGTTGTCCCCTAGTATTATCTCTTCTAGTTTCAATTAATGCAATTTGTGAATCTATATTTCCTGCTTTTGCTGCTGTTTCTTGATATGCTGATGAAAGAAATCCATAAATCCCCATTGAGGTAATAAGAATTAATACTATACAAGCTACTGATAGGTAGTATTTTAATAATTTAGGTAATCCTTTTCTGTATTGGTATAAAAGAGATGCAATTACTAGTTTTGCTATTTCTAAAGATGTTGCCATTATTATAACAGCAAAAGTTGCTCCTGCAAATAGTTTACTAAGACCACTAATTGAATAAAAAGCAGCAGAGGCACTTACTGACAAAGCAGAGAGTGCTATTATAAAAGGAAATATTCTTTCTTGAATTTTTTTAAGCATGTTTAAAAGTTTTAGCTTCTAAAACCCTTGTGCTTATCTATGCGATCTAAAATTTTATTTAAATGTTCTGCTTTTATTAGACCGGCCATAGATGCATTTTTAAGGGCACTTATTAGCTGTAATATCATGAACGGTACAACAACTACTTCTGATAGCCAACCTGTCCCAGCAAATCCCCTTTCAATCATCAAAATGACAGTAAGGATTGCTAACCATGAAAATGTGTTTCTTGTTATTTTTAGGGCCTTATATGTTTTAAACCCTTCTCTCTTTATTCCTGCCCAGATACCAAATATTCCATCTAACCATAATATAGCTACTACAGCTAAATATTGTTCCATGTTATCCATTGATAAATCTAGAAAATAAGTACACAAATATGTACAAAATGATGATACTCCCACTATAGTAATTTTTGTTTGCATGTTTATAAATTTATTAACATTTCTAATAATTCAGGTTGAGGGGACATATCAAATTTATCTTTACGAGTGTTTGTATGAGTCCACAAACCTTTTACTTTACCATAATAAGCATCTGGGTTAAATTCAAAGGCTTTAGCTCCATGTTGTTTAACTAATAATGGAAGTCCTGCTCTAACATCAATATTATCTCTGTTAGCAATATATATTATAAGTTTACGTAAAGATTCGATTTGTTTACTTGAATATTTATGCCATGTTTTATATCCTCTAAATTCTTCATCCAACTCAATAATTTGGGATTCATCAGCTATAGTTCCAGCATAAGTTTTACCGTCTTTTAAATAACCAAAATTATTAACTTCAATACCTACAGAATGAACATGCATGTGTTGTGAACCATTTTTACCTAAATGCCACCCATAACATCCTTCAGGAAAAGCTTGAACTACTTCCCCATCAAATTCATCATCATTTCCTTTTATAGATTGACCACCTAATACAAATTCAGTTGCTATAGCTCCTCTATTATCTCTTCCCCAATGATCAATTGTTCTATAGGGATTATTCCACCCTGCAGTATGGTGGAGGAATAAAAATTCAGGTTCAACATTACCTTCTTTATATTCTCCTTTAGGTAAATAGTGTTTATGAATTAATAACCCACTATCTGTAGTGTATACTGATTCTGAATTATCTGTACTTACTAAACCCATAGATTCAATTGTAGCCTGACCTACTATCCCATCAACTACTAAATGGTTTTCTTTTTGGAAGTTTTTAACTGATTTTTCTGTTCCTTTTCCAAAAATACCATCAGCTTTAATCCCTAAAAATTCTTGCAAATCTTTAACATCCCTTCCTTTTGAACCTAATTTTAATACCATCTTATTTTGTTTCGGTTTTTTTAAAAATTTTAGTAGCTCCATCAATGCCAAAGCTTCCTAAAGTCATAATTAAAAAAGAATTGAAAATTGTATCACTAATAATTAATTCTTTTCCCCATACACCTGTTATAATATCTACAATTGCAAATACTGTCATTACGGCAAATGAAGAAAAACCTACAATTGTTTTTTCATTGTAAGTATTGTCATCTTTAAATATTTTTGTAAAAGACATAATTTTATTTTTAAATTTTTGTACCATCTTACAACATTTTAGGGAAACTATTCGTGTATAAATATAGAGGGATACATTAATATGCATCCCTCTTTTAATTACTTTTTATGAAAAAATTATTATTTTGCTTCAGTTGTAATGGTAACGGTGTTTGTCGCGTTTGTTTGAACACCTGAAGGTAATTTCCATTCTGTTACATAAATCCAATTACAACCATAACAAAAATCTTTTGTTGGATTGCCTGCATTTTTAACATTATCAGCATAAACACGAGCAATGTGTCCATCCCAACCATAAGTCATTTGAAATATTCCGTCTGTTGGGTTTGGTTGATCTACTGATGTTGGTGGTAACGGTTTTAAAGTTATAACATCACCTCCAGTTTCATTAGAAGCTAATTCTACAGTATCACCTGCTTTCACTACTCCAGAATCTGGACCTGTCATAGCCCATGTTTGAGCCCATTCCATATCTTGGTCTGTATTGTTTATTACAGTTAATGTAAATTTAGCTGGTTCTGTTGTAATTAGAGTTTCAACTGGTTTTGTTTGTTTGTTATTACATGCTGTAAATAATACAACTGCAATTAAAAGTGTTAATATTCTTTTCATTTTTTTATAGTTTATTAATTAATTTTAAAATTGATGTTTTAGCTAGATCCCAATTTCGTGTAGCAAATACACCAAATGCAAATCCTGCGTAAATTTTAAATCCAAAAGACCAAAGTATTAATCCTAGAACTAATCCTAAAATTCCTTCGATTCCGTTTCCTAAAATCCAACCCTTAATTGCGTTGAAAGTTCTTTTAATCCAACTAAGTTTTACTGGTGGTAAAGTTGGTCCATCATCTTTTTTTACAGCTTTTGCTGTTTTTGCTTTTTTTGCCATTTTTTATATGTTTTTTAAGTTTGACTATTTATAAATATATTAACCATCACAAGATACACACTCAGCCATTCTACTTCCTAAATCTCCTTTAATAACCGAATCTGTTCTTAAATAATAAAAAGTTTTAATTCCTAACTTCCATCCTTCTAAATGTACTTGATTTATCCATTTTGGTGAATCATTTACATCAAAGGATAAATTTAAGGATTGAGTTTGATCAATATATCTTTGTCTTAAAGCTGCTTGCCTAACTAACTCTAACTGGTTTACTTCCGGGAATGTTAAAAATAATTCTTTTTCTTCAGGTGTTAAAATAGTATCTGGAAGATTCATAACTGATCCTCCATCTTGTAACATTTGATCCCACCATTCATTTTTATCTTCACCTTTTTCTTTTAATAATGATTGTAATGATTTATTTTTTCTAATAAATGTACCTTTAGCACCATTAAAAGTATAAATGTTAGCTGGTAGTGGTTCAATACCAGCACTTATACCCCCTACAATAACAGAATTAGAAACTGTAGGTGCTACGGCTAGTAAGTGAGTATTTCTCATTCCTGTACCTTTACACCATAGAGGTTCGCCATATTCTTTAGCTAAATCCATAGAAGCTTTTTCAGCTTTACCTCTAATATCACTAAAAATTGTATGAGTCCAAGCTGTTGATGCTATTGAATTAAAAGGTAATGATTTTTGTTGTAAAAAAGTATGCCAACCCATAACACCTAAACCTAATGCTCTTCCTTTTTTAGCATGTTGGTGGGTTCTCCTTAATGAATCCTTACCATTAGATTTATCAATAAATTCTTGCATTACTCCATCTAAAAACCAAGTAGCTAATTCTACTGTATCTGTATCTTTCCATTCTTCATATTTGGCTAAGTTTAAAGATGATAAACAACAAATAAAACTATGTTCTTCATCTGTAAATAAAGTAATTTCAGAGCAAATATTAGTCATACTTACATCTAAATTATTTAGTCTATAAGCAATCGGGTTGTCTTTATTAACATTATCCTTATACATTATATAAGGTTCACCTGTTTCCATTCTTGATTTTAAAACTGTAGCCCACCTATTCATAGATTCTGGGTCTCTAGCTTCTAATTTTCTCATAAATGAATCACCTACAACAACACATTGATGAAGATTTAAACATTGTCTATTAGGATCTCCTTTAGGTCTACGAATTTGTAAAAACTCATCTATGTCTCCATGCTCAATGTCTAAATTAACGGATGCTGCTCCTCTTCTAACATTTCCCTGATTAGTAGCTATAATTGATGAATCATAAATTTTAGCCCAAGGTACTACCCCTTCACTTTTACCATTTCCTGTAATTTCTTCCCCACGTTGTCTAATGCGAGATAGTGAAATACCTACACCCCCACCGGATGCTGTTAATTTCATTAGCTCTGCGTTTGTTAGGCCTATACCACGTATAGAATCAGGTGTATCAACACCAAAACATGAAATAGGCAAGCCGCGATCAGTTCCCATATTTGATAATACAGGTGATGCTAATCCTAACCAACCATTCCACATTATTTTAAAGAATTTATTAGATAGTTCTGGTTTTTTAAGCCTTATAGCAGCTGCATTAGCTACTCTTTTATAAGCTACTCTTACTGTTTCTCCTGGGAGTAAGTATCCTTTAGAAATTGTGGCTAAAGATATTTCATCCATCCATTCTGGGTATTGTTTCCCAGCTTCCCATTGGCTGTAATCTACTTGTAGTGCGTTGTTTTCCATTAATTAAAATATTGAATTAGCATCCCAATCTTGAACTCCTTTGGAATAATTAGTAACTCGATTCGCAAAGAAATCTGTGTGTTGTTTACCACCTGATAGACTGTCAAACCATTTCATTCTTTGTACTGCATCTTTATCTATACCATTAACAATTGCACCATACCCTAAATCACCCATTTTAGTATTTACTCTATGTTTAATAAATGATACTAAATCATATTTTGGGCATCCTTTTAAATCCCCCATTTCATAAACTTTATCAATAAAATCTAATTCTAATTTTAAAGATAGTTTAGCTGCTTCTTCAATGTCAGCTTTTAACTCTGGGGTATTAAATTCAGGGTGTTCTTGCATTAAGGTTCTAAATAACCAACACCCAGCATTTGAGTGTAATGATTCATCTCTAATACTCCACTCAACTATTTGACCTACACCTTTAAGTTTGTTATCTAATTTAAAAGATAATAAAACAGCAAATGAAGAAAATAAATTAACCCCTTCTGTAAATGCTGAGAATATAGCTAATGATTTAGCTCTTTCATGCCAATTAGGTTCTCCATTATGTGAATCTCTTACAGTAGTTAAAGCTTCAATTTTAGCCATAGTTGCTTCATCTTCTAAAAACTCACTAAAATCATCTAAACCTAATTCTTCATTTAACAATGAATAAGCTTCAGCATGAATGGTTTCAAACGCCCCAAATGTAACTGCCATTTTAATTATTTCAGGTTTTCTAAACCATTTTGTAACTAAAGTTGACCAATAATCATTTACAACTGTTTCAGTTTGAGCGAATCCTTTTAATATAGTTCCAATTATATTTTTTTCATTATCTGTTAAATTTTGTTTCCAATCATTAACATCACTCATCATTGGAACTTCTGTATGTAACCAATGAGCTTGTTGTTGTTGTAACCAATAATCTGATGCCTCTTGGTATTCAAAGGGTTTGTATACTATACGTTCTTTTAGTAGTGAAGTTTTAGCCATTTATTTTTATTTATTTAGTTCGAAAAATTTATTTTTTAATACTTGTTTATCAAAGGTATCAAAATCACCATAACCTTTATTTTGTGGAGTGGGTTCATCTGATTCATAGTCATCTGGGTTGTAATCATGGACTTCGAAATGTCCTGTAGAAGTATCAGCTTTTACGCCAAACGTTAAACCATCCATACCATACCTATTCTTCATAATGTGAAATCTTCCTGTTCCATTTACCTTATCTTGTTTTTTTCTTGATAAAGACATACAGAAATCAGTAATCATAATTTTATCATATGATCCTGCTGCTTTGTCTCCTTCAATAACATCATCTTTTGCACCTGCACGATTTACTTGAGAAACTGACCAAATTGGTACATCTAATTCTCTAGCAAGTCCTTTAGTGCTTGTATAAATATCATCAATTTCACCTTTACGATCAGCTGTTCTTTTCTTTGTTGAGAGAAGATCTACATAATCAATTATAATTAAATCTGCTTTAGTTCCCAAATCTTCTACTTTACGAATGTGAGATTCAATTGTTGAAATTGTTGCTCTCCCTGTAGGGAATTCTTTGATAATAAGTTCTCCAGGTAGTTGAGGTAAAATTTCTTCAATTTTATCTCGATTTTTAAGTACTTGATCTACTGGGATTTTGCTGAAGAAAGCATCATATCTTCTACCAACATACTGCTCACCTAATTCAAGAGTATAATGTAAAACATTAAATCCCATCCTTACAGCATACCCACCTAAGGCAACTAGTGACCAAGATTTACCACCTCCTGGATTACCAAATATAAGACCAAAATCTCCATTTCCCAATCCACCCTGCAATATGTCGTTGACATTTTCCCAAGGAGTTGGTAATGTAGTTCTTGAATCTTCTCTAAAACGTGATTCGATATCTTTATTATATTCATGACCTACATTTTTATCGTTCCCTGCTTTTAATGCAGATTCTACTAAATATTTAATCCCATCAAAATCCCCAGCCTTAAGTAAATCTACACTATTAAGTAAGGCTTTTTTTAATTGTTGATTTTTACAAAAAGTAGAAAATTCTTCTTGAACATACTCTAGATCTTCATCAGATGATTCATATGCTGATTTGAGTTGTTCTCTTACTGATAGTTTTAATACTTCATTTTCAATTTTTTGAAGTTCTACCTTAAGGGTATCCATTGAAGGTGTAGTATGGTATTTATCATAATACCTAAGAATTTCATTAATAACCCATTGGTGTGCTTGGTTATCAAAATATTCATCACTTAAAATATCATGAATATTGGTTAAAAATTCTTTATGGGTTAAAAGTGAAGATAGTACCTTTATTTGGAAATGGTTTCCATATTGATTTAAACTGGTTAATGTCATAACTTTTATTATTTTTATTTAATTTGTAATGATTCAAATATTTCCTTTACCCAAAAATTAACATTTCTTATCATTCCACCTAATTTATCTTCATTATAGAATGCTACGAATTGATCAGGAAGATAATGATAATCATTAGTTTTCACAACCTGAGTGAGGTATTTTTTATCATTTTCATCTAACATTGGGTTAGATAAATCCATTATTTTAAAATTCTTTTCTAATTCATCAATATGTTGAATTACCCTAGCATATATAACATTTTCCTTAAATTTTGATTCACAAATATTATAGATATCATCTAATGATAAATCTCTTTCACTTAATTCAGGAAATAGTTTTCTTAGTTTCTTTTCACCTAGCCCTTTAACTCCTTTTACTTTATCTGAATTGTCTCCCATTAGGGTTTTATATAAAATAAAATTATGAGGGGACATATTAAATTTTTCAACTACTGTTTCTTCAGTATAAAATTCCTTTTCCATAGGACGATACACAATAACATTTTTATTAATTAGTTGTAAAAAATCTTTATCTGAGGATACTATAAACACTTTATCTTCTGGTTTTTCAGGGATAATATTTGACAAATATGCTATAACATCATCAGCTTCAACTTTAGGCAATGTTATAGTTTTAACAGGTAAAGTTTTTAGATATTGAATTACCCTGACCATTTGATCTACTTTAGCATCATGTTCATCTTCAATATCATCAAAAGCTTCCCAATTAGTAATGCGTTGTAAATCCCTACCTGATTTATATTCAGGGAGGAGATTTTTCCTAGCATTAGCTGATCCAGCACCGTCAAATATTACATAAACTTGAGTAGGATCAACTCTACGAATTTCAGCTCCTAAAGATCTAAAAAATCCACCTAACCCTCCAATATGAACCCCATCGGGATTTACCATATTCATCATTGCAAAGTTTCTAAAAAATAGATTTAATCCATCTATCATTAGAATTCTTTCTCCTTCTACAGTTTCTTCCCCATGCTCCTCAATATTGTTGAGGAGATTTAATAATTCCTTTTGTTTCATTTGATTTTTTTTATATACCCGGAATATACGAAAGATATCCCGGGTATCAAAATTTATTGTGGCTCGTCTGTGTGAGATGTTATATCATGATATTCTTGATCTTCTTCTGCGATCTTGAAATCACTTCCACCTAATATAGCAGCCCATTCTTCTGCGTGATCTTCTTTATATTTCTTCAAATCTTTATCATTATCCAAAATAAACCCATGAGGTGTCATTACAAGTTTTCCTCTAGTTGTCATACCATTAATGTGGTTTTTATCAACCTGAACATTTACACGTTTAGCAAATTCTACTTGCTTTCCTCCTTTAATAGCTTTTATTTTAGAAGTCCCAGCATTCATAATATTACCAAAGGTTACAACAAATGTTGAATCAAACCACATAGCAAATCCACCTTTATTCATAAGTTTTGGTTTACCCATTGGTGATTCTGCTTTTGCTGTCCAAACTTTATTAATACAAACTAAAGTATTAGTGTATGGAGATGATTCTTTACGAGATAATGTAATGCGTTGGTTTACACTATTTCCAAATTGAGTAGACATAGCTCCAGCATTCCACTCATTATTATTTTTATTAGATTTAATTGACATTTCACATGGTACTGATCCTATTGAATCCCAAAGAAATAATAAATCATAAGGTAAATTGCCATTTTTCTGCTCATCAATTAAATCAAGAATAAACCCTGACACATCTTCAATTGAATGAATAGTTTCTCTATCTACATAAATAAAATTACCATTATAATCTGTTATTTCACCTGTTTCTTCATCAATAACTTCATTAACTTTTAAACCCATCTGTATAGCATGCTCCCAATTCCATTTCATCTCTGTGATGATAAAAACCGGAAGTACTTTACGTTTTTGAGCTTCAACTGCTGTTTCTAATAGAGCTGTGGTTTTTCCAGTATCAGAATGACCTCTAAGTAAAACTATATGACCCATAGGAATACCAGGTACTGATGTTATTTCCTGATATGCTGGTGATAAAGGAATCCATTCTTGTTCCTTAAACTTAGCTTTAGATGTTAAACCTTTTTTAGATTTAAACCCATCTAGGTTAAAATTTGCCTGTATTTCTGAGGAGACTGCCTCCGATAGTGATTTTTTCTTTCTAGCCATAAATTATTTATTAAAACGGTAAGTCGTCTGATTTATTCTTATCATCTGAAAACAAGTCATCAAACTGTGCTGCTTTTGACTTTTTAACATTAGTAGATGTTGTATCTAAAGAATAATTAGACTTCTTTTCATCACTATCAAATGCTACTGCAGGTTCTGAAGTAATTTCTCCTTCTTCTTCACTACCTTCTGGTGCTAACCACTCTTGAAGGGCTGCTTTCATTTCATCATAAGGAATTGGTTTAAATACCTTCATTGGATCGGCTTGATCATTCATCAAACTTTCAACTAATGTAGCATCTTCAGAAAGTGGAGATGTTTTTAGAGATGGTCCAATTGATGTTTTATTATAAGGAGTACCTGTTGTTTCTGGTCCTACTGTAGATAATTTAATATCTCTACCACCAGCAATATCAGTAAAATCACCAATTTCATCATCAGCAGCCATATTTAAAAATTCTTGATAAACTTCTTTACCAAACTGCCATAGTTTAACACCTTCATCTTCTTGCCCACGAATAACTACAGGAGCAAAAATACGTGTTTTTGGGTCTAATTTTTTAGCTAGTCTCCAATTTTCTCTATCACTAGTTCCACGAAGTTGTTTAGCAAATTCCATAATTGGATCTTTCTCACCCCAATTTGAAGGAGATGCCATTACTCGTTTACTACCAATTCCATAGTAGAATTTCATTTCTGTAAATGGAAAATCTTTGTTGTATTTGTTAGGTGCAACTCTAATTAGTTGTTTACCTACTGATGGTTTCCAGAATAGTTGTTTTTGTTGACCTCCGGAACTGTTTGTCTGATTTTGAAAATCGTTCAGACGCTTTTTAATTGCATTTAAATCCATGTTTTATAACTTTTTGTTTTTAATTTATAACTATGTTAATATAAGAACTATTTTTGGGTAAACCAACCTAAAGTTCAATAATCTTGAAAATCTTTGTTTTTAGTTGCTTTAACTCATCATGTTGAGTAAGAAGAACTGTGTTTCTATAATGCTGCCAATCAATTGGAAATTTAGTATCAACTACTCCCCCATTTAATTTTTTAATTAATTCATTTAAGGCATTAATAGTATATAAAGTGTTTGTATCTTTTTTTCTATGTACCATTATAGTATTAGATGGGAGTGAATTTCTATCTAAATGAGATGTGTTTCCCTGATCTATGTTGTATGTGCAAACATATTCATCATTACTTTTTATATGTAGGACAAATATCTTATTATACATTATAGAGTAACTAGATGTTATATGGTCTAAAAGATCATCTAATCCCTCTAAAGTTGTAAAGGTGCAAAATAGTTTATTATTCAAATCGCTAATGTTTAAGTTATTCAACTCCTGAAAGTCGTCTACCTTATACATATGCGAAGGTTTATTTAAAATTGTATGTGTTGCCATAGTTGAATTTTATGTTTAATTTATAATCTTTAAATATATTTAATATCTCCACCATTTTTACCCTTTCACTTCTATCTAAATCAAACAAAAAAGAATCGTAAGTATATAGTATTAATTTTGTATTAGCACCGTTTAATATCTTAAATATTTCCCACAATATACGAATGTTGTATGACGTCTCCAAGTTTTGGAGTAAATAATTTAACAACTTTTGAGGCTTCATATTATCTAATTCATCTCTATAAAATATTTTCTTGGAAATAGGACATTCAATGTAGCCTTGATATTGGAAAGTATCCCACAAATCATCAGTATATATTTGCACTTTTCTAAAGAATTCCAGATTCTTATATTTGTCAAATACTCCTCCGTATAGTTGTTTAAACGTTAGCTCCTTAGCTTTTTGGTAATCCACCCCATACATTTCCGCAAAGGCAGAATGAATATCTTTATCACCAAAATCATAATCGACCAACTTAGCCAACAAAGTAGGGTGATAAGCACCAATATCAAGCTCAAGCAAACAATCGTTACTTGCAATAAAACTGTCTCTACTACCGTCATCTTTAGGTATCGCCGCATAATTTACTCCTTTGAATTTATTACTTGGTCTTCCTGTAAGGGTTTTAAAGTTGAATTGTGTGTAGACATACTCTCCATCGACATCGTGAAAGTGCGATTGGAATTTTTCTCTATCAATTCGTAAACCACTTCGCTCCACGGCGTTGAATACCACTGAGGCATATGTGTTGTAAAATTCGTTGATTGGCTCATTTATTTTGTCTTTTAAATCATTAAATAGGTTTTCACAATATTCATAATGTTTTACTATTGGAATAATGCGGTTTAAATCTTTTTTATCACCCATCTTGCTATAGAAATAAGAGTGGGTTTGTGTTGTTTCACGTATATACGTATGAGAACTAATAGTTATGTCGTAAAGAGTTTTTAAAGGAAAATAATGTAGAAATTCTTTTTTATCCCGCACATACAATGCATCATATTTTGATAGTATGTGTTTTATATTGTCAATATTAATGTTAATCGTTTCGCTATGCGAAATGGGCAACATAAATCCTTTTGTGGATACTAACGGACGAATATAAACAGCACAAATTTGATTTTGTGTAGGGTGTACAGTGTCATTATATGGAATTATTTCTACGAATGCTTCCTTATAACTACTTTGAAAAAACCTTTTTATTTGATCCTCAGATTCTACTAACCAAAACATAACTTTATTTTAACGTAATATAAGAAAGGATTTGGGTTTAGCCAAATTAAAATTAAAGTTTATTGAGAAACTCTAACACTATCTTCTCCAATAACTCCAATTTGACTACTTGAGGGTTTTGCTATTGTTGGGTGTTTGGGGTTTTGGAGGGAGGATTTAACACTGTTATGTTTTTTAATTGTTTTTTCTATATGTGTTAAATTTGGTTGTGTTGTGATGCTATAAACCATAGCTATAACAATTATTACTAATATTACTATTGAAAAACGGAATGTTGTTGTTTGTGAAAGCTTTGTCATCTTGATTTTATTCTATCTAGCTCACGTTCCAAAAATTCTACTTTAACTTCTAATGCGGCAGCTTTAGCTTTGACATTCATTAGCTCATCATTCTTTGCCTCATTTACTTTTTCTAACCTTTCAACTCTTGCTATTAGGTCATCTCTATAAATAGTCTGCTCAGATTTATCTTCCTTTTGTTTTTCTCGTTTACTACGAATTAAAAACTCATAAAACTTCCAACCTCCAGCTCCAAATAGAACTGAAATTGTAGTAATAATTATTGTTGTTAAATTTTCACTCATTATAATGATTTGTGTAGTATTTCTTTTTTGACTTTAAATAAAATCCAAACCCACATAGAAGCATACCAGCATGTAACTAAAATATTTTTAAAATCCATAACAGCAAATACTTCATCATTGCTAAATATGTTTACTAAATATCTTATGGTTGAGAATAAATATATAATTAAATAATAAGTAATAAATCTAGCAAGCCATTTTTTATTGTGTAAAAATATTAACATGCCTACACTTCCAACTAAATACGCAAAATACAACCAATATGTATTTGGTTGACCCTCAATTTTCCAATATGATAATGATGTCCATAATGCCATATTATTTAATATATCGCTTACAACCCACATAAATAAAAGAGGTTCAAAATCATAATAGATTAAGGCTTTTTTAATTTTAGAAAAATAAGTTGTAATTTTTTTATACATCATTATCCTATTAAGGCATTTGCAAGTGGGGTTCTATAATATTTTAACCAATTACCTCTTAAAAATTCATTTAACCCTATTACTTTATTTCTTCTTTCTGCTAATGTTATAATATTTTTATTAGTAGTAGCTACGTAATTTTCACTCCCTACTAAAGCCCATTGTAAAGTTACTAATTTGTAAGGTTGCCATAACCACTCTCCACTTCTACTTTCAAGTTTATCAAATGTATCTGAGGATATTTCAAGCCAAACTGGTTGGTTGGCTTTAACACAGAAGTATCTAGTAAAACTACCAATACTATAGTCTTCTTCTGTTGGGGAAGGATATTCCTGTGTAGGCATATTTATTAAAGTTGATTTTGATAAATCTACTTTTTGTAAAGTAGCATATTTTACTACCATACTTTCTGAGTATCCTGGTGTGTTAATATCTTCAAATATAGTAGGTGCATCACTATAAGCTATTGAATTTTGGGGTTGCTCAACAAGAGGAATTGAATTTATATCTTCTACTAATTCTAATTCTTCATTAGGTGGGTCATTTTGGGTTTTACCTGTAAAGTATTTACCTTCAAAGGTTTTGTAGTAAAATCCCGTATAAACTTCTTTATTTGATTTATATACTAATGAGTTATCATTACTATATTGGTTGGTTAATATTCTACTTTTTGGTATATACATAATTATGTTGCGGGTGCTGTAAATATTAAATATGTCCAATTATCCCCTACCCTAGATCTATATGGGAAGTCTGTATTGTAATTTGATTTTGTAGATGTTGTCCATCCAACAGAGTTAATAGTCCCAACATAAACTTGTGTGTGGCCATATTTTACATGGGATTCTTGTGTAGGACCATTATTACAATAATATGCTACTACGTCTCCATAACCCCAAGTACGAGTAGATAAATCCGATAATAGTTGAGTTTTAGTAACAACAGATTGTGTTTTAGTATATCCTAAAGCTGTTAAGTTATTATAATATTCTTGGTTATTGTTAGCATTACCACCTGCTGCTAATTGTCTTTTTTCTGGTGCATTACCACGTAAATATCTCATGTAATTTAAAGCTAAATTATAAGAATATCTAGCACACATCCCACTTACTTCTCCATCTCTACCAAATACATAATTGTAAGAGGCTTGCATAGCATTAAATCTTTCAACTGATTCTGGATCATCAGATGCTGGTGCCTCATTTGTTGATAAAGGTAATGAATTACCTTGAGCTGATGATTGTTGGGATGTTGCTGATGATACTAATTGACTGGGTCTTGCAGGTGCCCCTAAAGTTTCGGCGGCTACACTTTGAGTAGTTAACTCTGTAATCCAAGCTGATGTATCTATTTTGTGGTTTATACCTGTAATTTGTAAATCAACCCCATCATTAGTATATGTAGGTGGTAAAATATCATCAGTCATTAAAAATTTCTGATATAATTTCATACCTGAAAGTCCATCCATTTCAAGTTGGAAGTTAAATGGTAGAAAGAAAGGTGCTTGTATTTGGTTATCTTTAGTTAATTTTCCTACTAATAAAGAAGCATGGGTTTTATTGTGACTTACTAAAGAACCTATATTATCATTTAAAAATTTTAAGCTTGTATCCCCATAAATTTTTAAAAATAAACTTGCACCTTCTTCATTAGTTGCATTTATATTATCATCAAAATTGGTTTTTATTGTTACTTCATCTACTTCATCTTCATTAGTTGGAGTTTTTTTAGGGTAAATACTTTCTTTTACTTTTATAATCCTATCTGCTAACCCCATATTATAGTTTGAAAACGAAGTTGCATTTTCAGATAATTGATTTCCATTACCTTGGGCCCCAATAGATATCATAGTAGCAAAATTTGAAGGAATTGAAGCATTTAAACTTACATTTCTAATAAAACTTCCCTCAACTCCAGGTTTTACACCATACACATTAAACCTGGTGTACTCACTTGTTGGGGTATCTGGTGTTCTTCTTTGGGGAATATTTTCATTAAATATTAACTTTAAACCATCATCAGATAATTTAATTTTAAATTCATTTATATCTCCCAATGCTGTTATTAACCCATTATTAATACTTTTAAGATAATTAATAACATTAATATTACCTTTTTCATCAGAGGCATCTACTAAACAAGTAGCTAAAAAATTAACATTTATCATGATATTACCTACTCTACCTAAATAAGTTTGATATTCCCAAGCTGTTGCCGAGACAACTTCATTTATTTTTGTTTGGGGTAGAGATACACCATCTCCTATATTAGTATTTGAATAAGGAATTATACATATTCTAGGATCTGCTGAAAATTGTCCAGGTACTTTGAATATTACATTTTCATCTTTATCGAGGTTTTTAAAATCCATATCAAAAACAACCAAAGGCGTATCAGTACTATTATCATATAGTAGAATTTTTGATTGTAGGTAAGCTAAAAAAGCTCCATATTTTATATAAACTTGGGGTGATTGGTTTTCTTCTATATCTGCCGTTGTTCCCGGGATTGTTAGTAGTCCTTTAGAGAATATTACTGATGATGGGGTTTCAGGTTTTCCATCTTCATCTATACCTCTATATTCTACAAGCTCATAATCTAAAAGTTGTAATTGAGGATCTGAAACTTGAGCAGCTTGGTATATACCATATAATTCTCTATTTACTATTGTTTTATTTGCATTTGCTACTAAGGGGGGTTGTTGTGTAGGGTCTGGATCTGATGTCCATAATTTTTTCCACCATCCCCTTGTATCTGTTTTAATTTCTATTAAAGAAGGGTCTGTAATATTACACTTTAAGGCTGAGATAACATCTCCTAAGGATGTTAATTGAACTTGACAATCATAGCTACCATCACTATTAAATTGCCAATTAAAATTACTTATTTGACCAAAAAAAGCTTCATAATTATAATCATAAGTTTCTCTAGCCGTTTTAATAGATTGATAAATTTCGTACTGGTTTGTTCCTTCATCAGGTGAAAGAAATTTAGACATAGGTTCTGTTAAGAAACTATCCATAGATTTTAGATTTTGTTCATTATCTAACCACACAGAATGTCCAAATTCCATTAATAAAGTATATCCTGGTCTTAAATAGAGTATATCAATTAATTGAAATTGAGCCTTACTAAAGCATTTTATATTAATATTACACTTAGCTAAAGCTCCATTATTGTAGTATGTTACATCGGCTGTTGTAATACCAGGCATAGGAACATATCCTCTTTCTGATGTACCTCCCCACCCATAAGCACCATTAAAAACATTACTACCATCATTTAAACCAAATTTTAATTTTCCTGGATTTGAACCTTCATCAAAATCTGCTGACATTACTCCTCCTTGAAGTATTATATTTTTTGCTAAGTAATATCCATCCCATGTATCTACCGGATATCCTAAATTTTTTAATTGTTTAGGTACTCCTTTTAGGGGGCTATAAAATTCTAAATCAACTGAACTTGCTAGTCTTAAAAATGGGGTTTTTGTATTATAATATTGAAGATCTTTAGAAGGAATATTAGTATATTTTCCTAAAGATTTTTGTCTTGTTTCTATTTGAGTTTTTACACCTTGATCAAAAGGGGTTCCTGTAAATGATTGACCCATAACTTTTACCTATTTAATATATTATAACTATCTACTATTTGGACTATGTTTGTTGGGATTCTTATTTGGGCGCCTGGGTCTAAAAATAAGGAGCCCATATTAATCTTATTTGGATTTGCTATAGATATTACCCAATATAAAGTAACATCATTATAAAATTGAAATGCTAATGAATCTAATCTATCACCAAATTCTGTTTCAACCCATATATCGTTTTCATTTGGGGGAACTTCAGGATAAGTATTATTAGTATAATATTTAGTACCAATAGTTCCTACAAATTCATTTGTATTTCTTATTTCTTTTACGTTAGAGTACCTATTCATTATGTTTGACTTTGATTATCTCCCCCACTACCTGCAGTTGGTTGGTATGTTTCATATACATCACTATAATTAGTATTAACTCCATTACTTAATGCAATAAATTTACTATTTGGGTTATTTGCATTGTTTGGTTTTTCTGGTAGGAATGTATGAATTGGAGTAAATGAAAACCCGCTTACTTTAATAACATGAGGAAGTTCTTTAACACTACTATCTGATCCTCCTTCTGCATCAATAGCTATTTCCCAAGTTGAAGTATCAGGTATATCATATGTTAGTGATGTAATAAAACCAGGTTGTTCATATAAATACCCTCCTACTGTTAATCTAACTAAATTCCCTCTCATAAATCCAGCTGCGGTGTAATCAGGAGCTAAAGTTGATGCTAAATAATTTAATTTTTTATACATAGGAATAAGTTCAGCTTTTGATTGTGCTGCAACTGTAAAACCTAATGATATAGTTCTACCAAATCCTTCATAGTTATATAATGGTTCTCCTCTTCCAACATACTTAACACTATTCCAATTGGCTTCATAATTATCTGACATATTATCTAAAAATGCTCTAAAATGCATATAAACAGCTTCACCATCTGTACCGTCATTATTTATAGCTGCTATTCTAAACTTAACTAAATCATTAATTGGTTGGTTTGTGTCAGGCCCAGTACCATCATACATAGGCATAGCTGTGATCTTATCTAATGCTTCTAATTCATTTGCTGGGATTCCATAATTCCATACATTTTTATTTCCTGTGTAATTTGCTCTATATTCACCACCTTCTCTTCCAGGCGCACCCATATTAAGCCTTTCATCTATATTTTTAACTCTATAATTGGGAGATAAACTTATTATAGATGATTCTTTTGTATCTTCTAAATTAACCCCATCTACATCATATAGTTCTTTTCTAAAATCTGTAGGATATAAACCTGCAGCTCCTCCTTCAATTACATTTTCTTTACCTATTAATTGTGGTTGTGAGTATGTTCTTGAGTTATTTTTGTATAATACATCATTATTTACTATAAATTTTTGAGTATTATATGTTGTTACTTCTCCAGTTTCATCATCTGTAAAGGAATTTATTTCATTTACTAGCCCATCTACCTTATAATTGAAAGTTTGGTAAGGACCATTTATTCCTTTTAATATTGCGGGACCATTAACATCATCAAATAAAAATTCTCTATTTCTCTGGTATTTAAATTTTTCATTTGATGTTAAATATAATTGACCATATTTAGCTGTAGCACTATTTTGGATGGAGAGTTGATATTGGAATTTAGATAAATCATCAGTTTGATATGATCTTCTAGTAACCCCACCTAAGTAAAACTGTCCAGGGTTTGATACAGATTGAGGATTTGCTACTCCTGTTCGTTGATCTGCAAACCTAATATTTGTTTTACCTATCCCTAAAATAGCACCAGGTCCTCCACTATAAGCAAAAATATTTTGGTCTGGGCTGTTGCCTACTTCTTCAGCTCTAGTTAAGAATGTTACTAATCTATTATTTTCAGCTGTTTCATTTAATTGTTTAGTAACTGCTTCATAGGTATTTAAACCTAAATTACCCCCAAATAATGAACCCTCTACTACACCACTCATAGGTGAAAAAGGATCTAAACCTAATAAATTTGCATGAAATCCTAACCCATTTCCTAAAGCTGTTGCTATAGTACCTATAGGAGTATAAACTCCTTGATTTATATTACCACCACCTTCAGCTATTAGTCCATTTTCATTTACACCCCAAACATAAGGTGTCAAACCTGCATACCCTAAACCAAATGAAGCTGGGGTTTTAACTGATGTTCTTGATAGGATATTTTGTTTAGCTATAAACCCTAAACCTGCTGATGGGTTTTTAGTATCCACAAACATTTGAGCTAATCTACCTACATCATCTAACGCATTTGAAACTGCCTTTAATCCTCCCCTAACGATAAAATCCGGTCCTGATCTTACAGGGAGATTATCATCACCTTGAGGAATATCTTTAGTAATATAAGGTTGACGACTATCATCACTATTACGTCTGTCTCTTCCCCAAGGCAGACTTGTAAAATCTGTTTGGAAATTAATTAAAGGCATATTTTAAATTTAAATTCCTGCTGCTCCTTCAGGTAAGTTATTTGAGTACCTATTTACAGGTTCCTGATATGCTTGTGTTTGTTCACCTAATTGAGAAGTACTTGGATTAGTATATCCCATAGCTCCTGCACCAAAATTATCGTATGCTGGGTTTGTTAGTGTCGGATCTCCAATATTTGAGTATTGGTTGTGAAGTAATGAATTACCTACAACACTAACTGCATCTGGAGCTTGTGGACTTGCTGGTGATACAGGAACACCTAAAGGTGATCCGTTAGTATCAAACATTTTTTGAATTGAATTTGCCATAATTGTATGTGTTTAATTTGTTGTTTTGTTATAAATATTATTAAATATTGGAAGTCGCCATAACCATTGCTTTACCTGCTTTAGCTCCATCAATATAAACATCACCGCCACTTTTTACTGCTGATATTAATTCTTTTAATAGAGTTACTACTTGAGAATTATCACCTCCACCTGTAAGATTAGTTCCTCCCATTATAATATCATCAGCTCTAAACTTTTGAATAGGTTGTCC
>JGI24005J15628_10000367_pt1 | contig 26209 bp, 19 predicted proteins | sample LinPmetageLP40_FD_15628 | JGI IMG/M metagenome (IMG submission 15628)
CGCCCTGGACTGGCTGGACCAGTTCGGCACCGCCAGACTGACGGGCACCGGCGCCTGTGTGTTCTGTGCGTTTGACGACGCACGACAGGCCAGCGAGGTGCTGGGTCGACTCGAACTCGAGCGCCCGATGTGGCACGCCTTCTCGGCACGCGGTTGCAATATCTCCCCTCTACATGCCGCTCTGGCTTCGGCCTGAGCACAGCAACTGGTTGAAGTGAACGTTGCTGGGGTATCGCCAAGTGGTAAGGCACCGGTTTCTGGTACCGACATTCCCAGGTTCGAATCCTGGTACCCCAGCCAATCCTGGCCGTTCCCGGTCAACCCGGAATTCTCCACTCCCGAGATCCCACAAGACTCCAAAGGTGGCTGCGCGTGTCAAAACTGATGGTATTCGCGGGGAATGCCAATCCCGCTCTCGCCCGCAAGGTAGCTGAAGCCCTCGATACCCGCCTGGGCCATGCAACCGTCGGTCAGTTCAGCGATGGCGAGATTGCGGTAGAAATCAACGAAAACGTTCGCGGCAAGGACGTCTTCATCATGCAGTCCACCTGCGCACCGACCAACGACAACCTGATGGAGCTGATCCTGATGGTGGACGCGTTGCGTCGTGCGTCTGCGGCGCGTATCACTGCGGTCGTTCCCTACTTCGGTTACGCCCGTCAGGACCGCCGCGTGCGCTCTGCTCGCGTGCCGATCTCGGCGAAGGTGGTCGCGGACATGATGGTCAAGGCTGGCGTCAATCGCGTCATGACCATGGACCTGCATGCCGATCAGATCCAGGGCTTCTTCGATGTGCCGGTGGACAACGTCTACGGCTCACCGATCCTGCTCGACGACATCGAACGTCAGAACTATGACAACCTGATCGTCGTCTCCCCGGATGTGGGCGGCGTGGTACGTGCCCGTGCCATCGCCAAGCAGCTCAACTGCGAGCTGGCGATCATCGACAAGCGTCGTCCCCAGGCCAACCAGGCCCAGGTGATGAACATCATCGGTGATATCAAGGACCGCACCTGCGTGCTGGTCGATGACATGATCGATACCGCCGGCACCCTGTGCAAGGCGGGCGAGGCACTCAAGGATCATGGCGCCAACCGCGTCGTGGCCTATGCGTCCCACGCGATCCTGTCCGGCCCGGCGGTCGACAACATCACCAACTCCGTCCTCGACGAAGTGGTGGTTGCCGACACCATCCCGCTGTCCGACGCCGCGCGTCGTTCCGGCAAGATCCGCCAGCTGACAGTCGCTGGCCTGATCGCCGAGGCGATCCGTCGCGTCAGCAATGAAGAATCCGTCAGCGCCATGTTCCACTGAGTCCTGTCGGCGGGCCCTGCTCGCCGCTGCTCGGGGAAGAGGCACTGACAACGGCAGATGATCCGTCATCTGCCGACAAGCGGCCGGCCCGGAAATCTCCGGGCCGGCCTCATGGATCCGGTAGCGCTCTGGTCGCGGGGGCTACCGGATTCTCATTAGACCCTTGAGGTATCTGCAAAATGAAACTGTTCAAACTGAATGCTGAAGTTCGTGAAGACCTGGGGAAAGGTGCGAGCCGCCGCCTGCGTCGTACGAACGACTTCGTGCCGGCCATCATCTACGGTGCCGACCAGGCCCCGACTCCGGTCATGATCGACAAGCCGAGCCTGTACAAGGCGGTTGACGATGAGGCGTTCTACACCTCCATCATCACCCTGAATGTTGCGGGCAAGACCGAGAAAGTCGTCATCCGTGACCTGCAGCGTCACCCGTTCAAGCCGCTGCTGACTCACGTCGACTTCCTGCGCATCGATCCGAACCACAAACTGACCATGAACGTGCCGCTGCACATCACTGGTCAGGAAGCCTGTGTCGGTGTCAAGGACCAGGACGGCGTCCTGCACGTCCTGGCGACTGACGTCGAAATCAGCTGCCTGCCGGAAGCCCTGCCGGAATACCTGGAGCTGGACGTGTCCAAGCTGGAAGTTGGCCACACCCTGCACCTGTCCGACATCGCTCTGCCGGAAGGCGCCGAGTCCGTTGCCCTGTCCCACGGTGCCGATCACGACACCGCTGTGGTCAACGTCACTCGTCCGAACATCTCTGCTGACGCAGAAGATGCTGCTGAAGGCGAAGAAGCACCTGCTGCAGAATAACGCAGCCTGATCAAGGAGCCAGACAGCGCATGTCACGAGTGAAAGCGATCATCGGCCTCGGTAACCCGGGGAACGAATACGAAGACACCCGTCACAATGCCGGCGTCTGGCTCCTTGACGCTCTTGCGCGCCACGGTCACACCACGTTGCGTCCGGAACGCAAGTTCCATGGCCAATACGCGAAGGTCCACTTCGCCGACCAGGATCTGCATTTGCTGTTCCCATCGACGTTCATGAATCGCAGCGGTCAGGCCGTGGCCGCATTGTGCAACTTCTACAAGCTCGCCCCGGATGAACTGCTCGTCGCCCACGATGAGCTGGACATCGACCCCGGCACCGCCCGCTACAAGCAGGGTGGCGGCCATGGCGGTCACAACGGGTTGCGCGACATCATCAGTGCACTGGGCAACGATAAGTCGTTCCATCGTGCCCGCATCGGCATCGGCCACCCCGGCAATGCCAAGCTGGTGACCAACTTCGTGCTCGGACGTCCCGGCAAGGCTGAACGCCAGGCCATCGACGACGCCATCGACGAAGTGGTGATGACCCTCCCCGACGCCATCAGTGGCGAATGGGCACGGGCCATGAATCGCCTGCATTCCTTCAAGAGCTGAACCTCTGCATCACCCCTCTCCGAATTTCGGTGATTCGCTCAGCGCATCACCTCGTTTGCGCGCGCGCGTCTCGCCACGCGATCAGCAGCAAAAGGCATCATTTGTCGCGCGACATGCGCCCAATGGATGACCTCGGCGGCATGAGGCCTTACACTTCCCGCCTGTCTTCATTCCGTGCCTGCCCACTCGTTTCCCCGCATGCCCAGTGCCTGTGCACTCAGAGCCTGCTGGTCGAGACGACTGCCAGTGCCACGCCCCATTCGATACGTCACACCAGGATCTAGCGCCATGGGTTTCAATTGCGGCATCGTCGGCCTGCCGAACGTCGGCAAGTCCACTCTCTTCAATGCACTGACCAAGTCTGGCATTGACGCCGAGAACTTCCCCTTCTGCACCATCGAGCCGAACACCGGTATCGTGCCGATGCCTGACCCTCGCCTGAACGCGCTGGCCGAGATCGTCAAGCCGGAGAAGGTGATTCCGACCACCATGGAATTCGTCGATATCGCGGGTCTGGTCGCGGGCGCTTCCAAGGGCGAAGGTCTGGGCAACAAGTTCCTGGCCAACATCCGCGAGACCGACGCCATCGCGCACGTGGTGCGTTGCTTCGAGGATGACAACGTCATCCACGTCGCCAACCACGTCGACCCGGCCGCCGACATCGAGACCATCAACATCGAGCTGGCCCTGGCCGATCTCGACAGCGTCGAGCGCAGCATCCAGCGTCTGGCCCGCGTCGCCAAGGGCGGCGACAAGGAAGCCATCGCCACCAAGGCCGTGCTGGAACGCATCCAGCCGCACCTGGCCGAAGGCCAGCCGCTGCGCAGCTTCGGCCTCAGCGATGACGACCTGAAGATCGTGCGCGGCTTCGGCTTCCTGACCCTCAAGCCGACCATGTACATCGCCAACGTCAGCGAGGAAGGCTTCGAGAACAATCCCTACCTCGATATCGTGCGCGGCATTGCCGCCAACGAAGGCGCCAGCGTCGTGCCGGTGTGCAACAAGATCGAAGCCGAGATCGCCGAGCTGGACGAGGAAGAGCGCGAGATGTTCCTCGACGAGCTGGGCATGGAAGAGCCGGGCCTGGACCGCGTCATCCGCGCCGGTTACGAGCTGCTGGGCCTGCAGACCTACTTCACCGCTGGCGTGAAGGAAGTGCGTGCCTGGACCGTCAAGATCGGCGCTACCGCACCGGAAGGCGCTGGTGTCATCCACACCGACTTCCAGAAAGGCTTCATCCGTGCCGAAGTCGTCTCCTATGACGACTTCATCGCCTACAAGGGCGAGCAAGGCGCCAAGGATGCCGGCAAGTGGCGCCTGGAAGGCAAGGACTACATCCTCAAGGATGGCGACGTGGTGCACTACCGCTTCAATGTCTGATGGCTCATCGGTGCCCGGCGACGCCCGGGCCCAGCTGACGCCCTGACAGCCTGCCCTGACAGAACGCCCCTGATCTCTCACGAGGTCAGGGGCGTTCTGCGTTGTGGTGCGGCAAACGGTTCAATCAGGGGCACCGATCAAGGCGTGGAGGTCTCAGACCGCCGAGGGCTCTGCCAACGGCACCTGCAGCCACTGCGCAGCCTGTCTGGCGAGCTGGTCCGCCAGTGACTGCGCCAGCCGCGAACGCCCCGCCTCGCGTCGCCACACGGCACTCAGCACCAGCTCACCCGCCTGGGGCAGCTGACGAGCGCTCAAGCCGCGCTCCGTGGTGGCGGCATGCGCCGTGAGCGCATCGACCACCGCCAACCCCTCCTCCGCCTGAACCAGCGCCGCCGCCAGTGGATAGGTCTGCACACGCGTCACGATGCGCGGTGAAGATGGCAAAGCGCTTGAAGCTTCCTGCGCCACACTCGCCAGCAGACCATCGAGTCGCCGCGCCAGCGGGTCGTGCGCTCCCAGCGCGATCAGGCGCTGACCGGCAAGCTCCGCCACCGTCATCGACGCCTGCTGACAGTCCTGTGCCCAATACCCTGCGGGCGCGAGCACCAGCAGCGGCATGCGCACCAACGGACGCGTCATCAGTGCAGGATGTGTCGGCGCACTCAGCGTGAAGGCGATATCGACCTCATGCAGCAACAGGGCATCGACGATCTCGCGGGTATGCTGGGTCGCCAGCTCACAGCTGACCCGTGGCTGACGCCTGCGCCACTGACCCAGCGCCTGTGGCAGCAATTGCTGGGCGATGGCAGGCGTCGCCACCACCTTGAGCGTGCGTGCCTCGCCCTCACGCAAGCCATCGACCAGCCGCCTCACATCGTCCAGCTGACCGAGCATTCCCTGACTGGCCGCTTCCAGCTTGCGCGCCTCCTCGGTGGGATGAAGCTGCCCTGCACTGCGCGTGAACAGCGTGATGCCCCACTGGCGCTCGACCTGCTGCAGCGCCTTGCTCGCCGCTGGCTGGGAGATATGCAGCAACCGCGCCGCGCCGGTCACGCTACCGGCCTGCAGGACGGCGTGAAAGATCTCCAGGTCCCTGAGCCGCATGCGCTATCTCCCTGTCCGGTTGTCTAGAGGGCTAACTTGAGGGCGTACTTGAGGGCGCACTTGAGCGCCTGCGCATCAGGTTACCCCATAACCTCGGGTTATGGCGCAGCGCATCCTTTTCATTCGCCACTTACGCCAGCGACCGGCAAGCTCGAACACAACGAAACACGACCTTCACGACCCGGGAGCCCAGCATGCAACGCCACGTGACCGTCATCGGAGGCGGCGTGATCGGCCTCGCCAGTGCCCACGCCCTGGTGCGCGCCGGCCACTGCGTGACCCTGATCGACGCCCATGCCGAGGTCGCCAGCGAGACCAGCCACGCCAATGGCGGCCAGCTTAGCTATCGCTATGTGGCGCCATTGGCCGATAGCGGCGTACCCCGCCAGGCCATCAAGTGGCTTTTGGCAGGCAATCAGGCACCGCTGAAACTGCGCCCGAATCTGGACCCCGCACAATGGCGCTGGATGGCCCGCTTTGTGGCCGCCTGCAATCACCATACCCACCAGGCCAGCGCTGCGCAGATGCTCTCGCTGGCGCTGCACAGCCAGGCGATCATGAGCGAGTGGCGCACTCGAGATGCGCTCGGCGACTTCGCCTGGCAGCAGCGCGGCAAGCTGGTGATCCATCGTGACCCGATGGCGCTCGACAAGGCGGCCGCCACGCGCGTCGCCCCGCAGGACCAACAGGTGCTCGATACACGTCAATGCATCGCGCTGGAGCCCTCACTGACCCACCAGCAAGCCCATCTGTCGGGCGGCATCTTCAGCGCTTCGGACGAGACGGCGGATTGCCATGCCTTCTGTCAGGCGCTGGAGCGCAAGCTGCAGGCCTCCGGGCGCTATACGCGCATCGCCAATACGCGCGTCGCCGCGCTGAGCGCACGCAACGGCCGCATCGAGCAGCTCGAGCTCAGACACCCTGATGGCCGCCGAGAACGCCATGCTGTCGAAGAGGTCGTCATCGCGGCCGGCAATCATGCCGCCGAGCTGGTGCGCCCCCTGGGCATCCGCCTGCCCCTGCAGCCGCTCAAGGGCTATAGCCTCACCTTGGCGCTGGCAGCTGACACCCCGGAGACGGCCGCGCCGCGCATCAGCGTTACCGACTCGGCACGCAAGGTGGTCTACGCCGATCTGGAGTCGTCGGCATCGCGCCAGCTGCGCGTCGCGGCGATGGTGGATATCGGCCAGCGGGAACGCGACAGCTTCCACCCCGAACTGGATGAGCAGCGAATTGCCGCGCTGCGCAAGCTGGCCAGCGCCACCTTCCCCGCAGCCGGCGATTTCGCGCAGGCCACTCCCTGGGCCGGACTGCGCCCCAGCACGCCCAAGGGGCCGCCGATCCTCGGCCGCCCCCGGCAGGCGAACAGCCCGGACAATCTGTGGCTGAACGTCGGCCATGGCAGCCTGGGTTTCACGCTGGCCTGCGCCAGTGGCGACCTCATCGCACGCGCCATCTCGCGAGAGGCTCTCCCCAGCTCTCTCTCCGGCCCCGGCACTCTCACCAACACCCTACCTGATGCCCTCGCTGCGCGGCCTGAACGCTAGCCTGATGAATTCCCTGCCACTTTTTCGCGCTGATGCGTTGACAACATCACGGACAATCCGTAATATTCGCCTCCGTTGGACGGCTACATAGCTCAGCTGGTTAGAGCACATCACTCATAATGATGGGGTCCCCTGTTCAAATCAGGGTGTAGCCACCAACCAAGATTCGAAAGGCCTGACTGCTTGCAGTCAGGCCTTTTTCGTTGTGCGCGTTCTGCGCCGAGACCTTGATCGGACCTTGACCGCGCTTCGCTCGCGCACCTAGCGACCCGCTCCGCAGCCCTCGAGCCAGGTCACAGGCATCAAAAAGGGCGACCCGCAGGCCGCCCTTTTTCCAGGCTCGTCTTTTTACGATATTACGCTACGCGCTCGCTCTCTCAGCACAATCCGGCTCGACTCAGTCCAGCTGCTCGCGATTGCAGAAGGCTACCAGCACCTTGATCAGCATGGCGACATCGGCACTGCCGGATGTCTCACGAATCGAGTGCATGCCCCACTGCGGCAGCCCCACATCCAGGGTCGGCACCCCCACCTCACTGGCGGTGATCGGCCCGATGGTGCTGCCACAGCCCATGTCGGCACGACTGACGAAGGTCTGCACCGGCACATCCTGTTCACGACACATCTCGCGGAACAGCCCGGCCGTGGTGCTGTTGGTGGCGTAACGCTGATTGGCATTGACCTTGATGACCGGCCCGGCATTCAACTTCGGCCCATGCCCCGCATCATGCTTGTCCGCGAAATTGGGGTGCACGGCGTGGGCATTATCGCAAGAAATCATCAAGGAGCGCTGCACGAGGCACTGATAGCCTTCTTCGCTGTCCAAGCCGACGTAGTGATTGATGCGCTTGAGCACATCGGCCAGGAAGGGCCCCTGGGCACCACAGGCGCTGGCACTGCCGACTTCTTCATGATCGGTGGTGACGAACAGCGCCCCCTGACTGCCATCGGCCTCCAGCAGTGCCTCGAGACCGACGAAACAGGACAGCAGATTGTCGAGGCGCGCACTGGTGATCAACTCACCTTTCAACCCCGACTGCGCCGCCGGCTGCAGATCATGCAGGCCCAGCTCGAAGTCGACGACATCCGCGACCCGCACGCCGTGCTGCTCCTCGATCAGCTCGATCAATAGCGTATTGAAGGCCTCCGCGGGCGTCCCGGCCTCTTCCCCCAGCTGCATGACCACGGCTGACATCTGGGTCTGGGCATTGATGGCACGCCCGCTGTTGACGTCACGATCCAGATGGATCGCCAGGCTCGGCACGCAGGCAAACGGACGCATGACCGTCAGCAGCAGCGTCTCGCGACGGCCGTCCGCATGCCGCACCTGGACACGGCCCGCAAGGCCCAGATCGCGATCGAACCAGGTGCTCAGCAACACGCCGCCATAGGTCTCGACGCCCAGCGTCAACCAGCCCTGACTAGCCTGTGCCGGATTGGGCTTCAGGCGCAGGCAGGGCGAATCGGTGTGCGCACCGATCATCCGAAGTGAGCTCAGCGACGTATCACCCTTCGGGAGCTGAAAGGCGATCAACGAGGAATCATTGCGCGTGACATAGGCGCGCTCACCGGGCGCCAGCTGCCAGGAAGACGTCTCGCTGAGGCGACGATAGCCCGCCTGTTCAAGACGCTGCGCCATGGAAGCCGTCGCGTGCCACGGCGTGGGAGAAGAAGACAGGAAGTCGAGCAGTGCGGGAACGCGGGAATCCGCAATCGCATGAGTCATGATGGCGTCTGGTCCTCGAAGATATATGCAAGGCACTGTATAAGAAGAAACATGATGGGGAAAACCTGTGACGACCCTTCGATGACATGACTGCCATCCAGTCACCATTCAGCGGGGCGTCGAGAAGCGCGGCATGCCAGCCAAAGCCCTGCGCTGACAGAGTTTTCACAACCCCAACGCATCAACGCCAGACAACTGTGTATGGTGCGTGAGACTGCTACAATGCCCGCTCGACCCCCTGCGGGGAGGTCGTTCAGGGAGCAGAGTGTACATGAATCGGGAGTGCTTCATTGATGAGCCTGTTCGCAAACGTCCGGCGCACGGCATTCGTTGCCCTGTGTCTTGCCATGGCCGGCCCTGCCAGTGCCGCGGTCACCCCTACTGACGCCGATGCACAGGCTGCTCGCGAAGTTGCCGAGTCTTTGCGCTATGGGCATTACGAAGATGTGACCCTGGATGACCACTGGGCCAACCGCGCCTTTACGCAATACCTCAAGACTCTCGACCCCCAGAAAGCCTATCTGCTGGATGCGGACATCAGCGAGTTCAGCGACCTGCGTCACGATTTCGACGACGCCATGGTCGATGGTGATCTCGAGCGTATCTATGGCCTCTACGAGCGCTATCAGCAACGCCTCACCGCACGCCTCACCTGGCTGGTGAAGACGCTGGACGCCAAGCCGAGCTTCGATTTCGACAAGGATGATCGCCTGGCGCTGGACCGCAAGGACAGCCCGTGGGCCGATAGCGAGCAGGAGCTCGACGAGCTGTGGCGCAAGCGCCTCAAGAACGCCTGGCTATCGATGTCACTGTCCGACAAGAGCGATGATGAGATCGCCAAGACGCTCAGCGAGCGTTATTCCAACCAGCTCAAGCGCATCAAGCAGACCAACGATGAAGATATCCTGACGCTGGTGATGCATGCCGTGACCGGCAGCATCGATCCGCACAGCGAATACTTCTCGCCGCGCCAGGGCGAATCCTTCGATATCCAGATGAAGCTGTCGCTGGATGGCATCGGCGCCCTGCTGCAATCCGAAGGTGAATACGTCAAGGTCTCGAGCCTGGTGCCCGGCGGCCCTGCCGAGAAGGATGGCGAGCTCAAGCCGGCCGATCGCATCGTGGCCGTCGGCCAGGGTCAGGGCGACAGCGAGTGGACCAACGTGGTCGGCATGCGCCTGGATGACGTCGTGGACCTGATCCGCGGCCCGAAGGGCTCCGTCGTGCGCCTGGAAGTGATTCCGGCCCAGTCGCTGGATGTCACCAAGACGCGTGAACTGGACATCACCCGCGACACCGTCAAGCTCGAGGACCAGGCCGCCAATGCCAAGGTCATCGACGTCAAGCGCGATGATGGCACCCACAGGATCGGCGTCATTCACGTGCCCGCCTTCTATGTCGATTTCGATGCCTGGCAGGCCGGTGAAGACGACTATCGCAGCACCACCCGCGACGTGGCGCGCCTGATCGACGAACTGAAGGCCAAGCAGGTGGAAGGCATCATTCTCGATCTGCGCAACAACGGTGGCGGCGCCCTGCAGGAAGCCAATTCGATGATCGGCCTGTTCATCGATCGCGGCCCCACCGTGCAGGTGCGTGACGCACGCGGCCGTATCAGCCTCTACGGCGATACCGACGCCGGCACCCACTATGACGGTCCGCTGACCGTGCTGGTCAACCGCCTCTCGGCCTCGGCATCCGAAATCTTCGCCGGTGCGATCCAGGACTACGGCCGCGGCCCGATTCTCGGCAGCCAGACCTTCGGCAAGGGCACGGTGCAGACCATCTCCTCGCTGAGCGAAGGCGAGATCAAGCTGACCCGCGCCAAGTTCTATCGCATCTCCGGCGACTCGACCCAGAACAAGGGCGTCAAACCGGACATCGCCTTCCCCAGCGTCATCGACCCGCAGGAGATCGGCGAATCCAGCCTCGACTACGCGCTGCCCTGGGACCAGGTGCGCCCGGTGAAGTATCGCCGCTACGGTGATCCGGCACGCTACCTGGCCGCATTGCGCGCCCGCCACCAGAGCCGCGTCGAACAGGACCCCAACTTCAGCTACCTGAAGAGCGAAGTCGCACTGTCAAAGGCACTGCGCGCGCAGCAGACCAGCATCAGCCTCAATCGTGAGCAGCGCAAACGCGAGATGGATGCCCAGGAAGCCGAGCAGCTGGCACTGGAAAACAAGCGCCGTCGCGCCCTCAACCTCGAGCCACTGACAAGCTTTGCCGAACTCGATGCCGCCAGCAACCACATCTCTTCCCCCGAGAGTGATCCCGAGCAGGAAGCCGATATCGAAGAAGGCAGCAGCGACAAGGAAGCCAAGGACCCGATCGATCAGGCCCAGCTTCAGGAAAGTGCCGAGATCCTGCTCGACTACGCCCACCTCACCGGTGATCGCTAGACTCTCGTGACTCGCACCATGACCCGCGTCTGACGAAGCTGGTCGACCGCCAAGGCCCCTGCTCTCATGCAACACCGAGCGCAGGGGCTTTTTCATGCCACAAAGAAAGTCTGTGGCACGCAGCATCACGGCCGCGCGAGGCAGCAACGCGCGCACAACAACGCACAGGCAGCAACACATACGAAGCAACGACAAGACAGAAAACGTAGCAGCAGAAACGGAATGGCATGCATCGCAACGCCAGGCAGCTGCCGCGCAGAGGATGACAGCAGAATGCTGGAGACGCGGGAAGATGCTCTCGAGGCAGAAAGCACGAAATGCCGAAGCAGGGTGTGGAACAGGAGCGGACTGGCGAGCAGAACTGACAAGCAAGGATTGCGAGCAGCGCTCAGACGCAAAACTGATGAACAGGGCTTGCGAATAGGGGTCAGGCGCAGAGCCAACAAGCAAGGCTCAGGCAGCGATGGTGCGACCAACAGAGAACACGAGGGGAAGCAGGGAAGTGATATTGGCTCCTCGAACAGGACTCGAACCTGTGACCCAATGATTAACAGTCATTTGCTCTACCAACTGAGCTATCGAGGAACAACAAAATATCGATCGATATCAGGGCGATATCGAAGCTGAAGACGAGGAACTCATCTATCAGCGTCATTTCCGGCATTGGCAGGAAGCCTTGGATTGGCTCCTCGAACAGGACTCGAACCTGTGACCCAATGATTAACAGTCATTTGCTCTACCAACTGAGCTATCGAGGAACGACCGGAAATCCATCTGTCAGTGACATCATCATGGATGCTATCAGGCTGACATTTCAAGCATGCTGCATGTGCTATTGGCTCCTCGAACAGGACTCGAACCTGTGACCCAATGATTAACAGTCATTTGCTCTACCAACTGAGCTATCGAGGAACAACCTTGAACACGCGACGAATTATACGGAAATACTCAATGGCGTCAACCACCTTCGGCCATTCAGACCACCGCAGAACTCGCTCGATTCCTCCTGCCGGATCCACCTCCGAAAGCGCACGAAGCGACATCCAGATGTGACAAGGCCCGCACGGATGCAGGCCTTGGAATCACTGGTGGCTACACCCTGATTTGAACAGGGGACCCCATCATTATGAGTGATGTGCTCTAACCAGCTGAGCTATGTAGCCACACGACGAGGCGTATATTGCAGGTCAGGCTGCTGAATTGCAAGCACTTTTTATCAAAAGCTCAACAGACGAGCCTGACGGGCCGATCAGATCCCCAGCGATGTCTTCACCGCGGCAAGGCCCGGCTGACCCTCCACGGTCTCGACTCCCTTGAGCCAGGCCTCCAGCACCTGCGGGTTCTGCTTGAGCCAACTGGCCGCCGCATCATCCGGGTCTTCGCCGCCATCCATGATGTCGCCCATCAGCTGGTTTTCCATCTCCAGGGTGAACTCGAGATTGGAAAGCAGGGCCCCGACGTTGGTGCATGCTTCGCTGTAGCCCGCGCGAGTATTGGTATACACCGTCGCACCACCCAGATTCGGCCCGAAATAATCATCGGCCCCTTCCAGATAGCCCATCTCGAAGCGGGTATTCATCGGGTGCGGTTCCCAGCCGAGGAACACGACCCACTCCTCGGCGGCAATCTTCGACTTCACTTCCGCCAGCATGCCGGCTTCCGAGGAGTCGATCATCTCGAACTCGCCCATGCCGAAGGCGTCGTCATCAATCATGTCGGCAATGATCATGTTGCCGTCGTTGCCCGCCTCTATCCCGTAGATGCGGCCATCGAACTTCTCGAGATTGTCGGCAAGGTCCGCCACCGAGGTCACGCCGGCATCCAGCACATACTGCGGCACCGCCAGGGTATATTTCGCGCCCTGGAGATTGGCGCGCGGGCGATCGACCTGCCCCTTGTCGATGTAAGGGTCACTGATGGAGGCCATCGACGGCATCCAGTTGCCCAGGAAGACATCGAAGTCATCATTCTTCATGCCGGCATAGGCGATCGGCACCGAGATGGTGTCAGACGTCGTCTCATAGCCCAGCCCCTCCAGCACGGCACGCGTCAGGGCGGTGGTTGCCGTGATGTCCGTCCAGCCGACTTCGGCGAAACGTACCGTGCGACATTCTTCCGTCACGGCGGCCTGGGCCTGATTCGCCATGACCGGCACGGCGATGACGCCCAGTGCCAACAGCACCTTACCAGGTGATCGTTTCATGCTAACCTCTTGTTTTATTGTTCGTTGTCATTCAACTCTCGACCATCGGCGCAACGTTCAACCTACGTTGAGATCGACATGCTGCCCCTCCATGTTCTACCGCACTGTAGCGCTTTTACCAACCGGACTCGCCAACCCACAGTCTTGAACGCCCGCCTGTCACTGGCTGCCACCGGCCTTGTTTCCTGGTGCGCCTCCCCTTTGATTGACTCCGAACCGCCCTCCTGACTGCCCCGCCTTGCCTCAACTTGACGCATCGAGAACCAGCCTCTACACTTTTTGTTAATTGAACGTTCAATAAAAACTTTGCACACCACAGCATGGTGCAGCGCTCGCGGCAAACCGGTGATGATCCAGTACCATGGCCACACCAAGTGTCACACCGACCCGATATACGAAAAGGACTCCGTTGATGCCCAAAGTGGGAATGGAACCTATCCGCCGCCGCCAGTTGATCCAGGCCACCATGCAAGCCATCGATGAAGCAGGACTCGCCGACGCGACCGTGGCCCGCATCGCCCGTCACGCAGGTGTGTCCACTGGCATCATCAGCCACTATTTCGGCGGCAAGGATGGCTTGATGGAAGCCACCATGCGCCAGATTCTCACTGACCTGCGCAGCGCCGTCAGTGAGCGTCGCGCCGCATTGGCCGACGATGACGTCCGCAGCCACCTGCGCGCGGTGATCGACGGCAACTTTGACCGCAGCCAGGTCAGTCAGAGCGTCTCCAAGACCTGGCTGGCCTTCTGGGCATCCAGCATGCACCGCATTCCGCTGGAACGCCTGCAGCGAGTCAACGACAGGCGGCTGATCTCCAATCTATGTGCCCTGTTCCGCCGCTGCATGCCGCTGAACGAGGCACGTGATGCCGCGGCCGGACTGGCCGCCTTGATCGACGGCCTGTGGTTGCGCGGTACGCTGGACCCGACCGGCCTCGATGTCGAGCGCGCACGCCGCCTCGCCTACGAATACGCTGACTACCAGCTGACACGTCACATGGCAGTATCCCTGAACGCGACAGACTCCCCCACTTCCCCTGAACCCAGTAAGGAGCGCACGCATGGCTAACGGCAACGCAAGCTTCCCGACCCAGACCCTCTACATCGGTGGCCGTCGGGTCGAGGCTACCTCCGGCGAGACCTTCGAGACCGTCAACCCGGCCACCGGCGAAGTCATCGCCGAGATCCAGCAGGCCAGCGGTGCCGACGTCGATACCGCCATCGAAAGCGCCCTGCAGGGTCAGAAGGTGTGGGCCGCGATGACCGGCATGGAGCGTTCACGCATCCTGCGACGCGCCGTGGACCTGCTGCGCGAGCGCAACGATGAACTGGCGCTGCTCGAGACACTCGACACCGGCAAGCCGCTGTCCGAGACCGAAGCGGTCGACATCGTCACCGGTGCCGATGCACTCGAGTACTACGCGGGCCTCGCGCCAGCCATCGAAGGCAGCCAGATGCCGCTGCGTCAGGAAGCCTTCGTCTATACCCGCAAGGAGCCGCTGGGCGTCATCGGTGCCATCGGTGCCTGGAACTACCCGATCCAGATCGCCTGCTGGAAGTCTGCCCCGGCCCTCGCCGCCGGCAACGCCATGGTCTTCAAGCCCAGCGAAGTCACTCCGCTGAGCGCACTGAAGCTGGCCGAGATCTTCACCGAAGCCGGCCTGCCGGACGGCGTGTTCAACGTCGTGCAGGGCGATGCCCGCGTCGGCGTGATGCTCACCGAGCACCCGGATATCGCCAAGATCTCCTTCACCGGGGAAGCCGGTACCGGCAAGAAGGTCATGTCCGCGTCCGCCTCTTCCAGCCTCAAGGAAGTCACCATGGAGCTGGGCGGCAAGTCCCCGCTGCTGGTGTTCGCCGACTCCGATCTCGACCGTGCCGCCGACGGCGCCATGATGGCCAACTTCTACAGCTCCGGTCAGGTGTGCACCAACGGTACCCGCGTGTTCGTCGAAGCCAGCGTCAAGGACGCCTTCGAAGCCAAGATCGTCGAGCGCGTCGCGCGCATCAAGGCCGGCGACCCGCAGGACCGCGCCACCACCTTCGGCCCGCTGGTCAGCTTCGAGCACCTGGACAAGGTCGTCTCCTATCTAGAGATCGCCAAGCAGGACGGCGCACGTCTGCTGGTCGGCGGCGAGCGCATGAGCGAAGGCGACTTCGCCAAGGGCGCCTGGGTCGCACCGACCGTCTACACCGACTGCAGCGATGACATGCGCATCGTGCAGGAAGAGATCTTCGGTCCGGTGATGTCCATCCTGTCCTTCGATAGTGAAGAGGAAGTCATCCGTCGCGCCAACGACACCACCTATGGCCTGGCGGCTGGCCTGTTCACCGAGAGCCTGAACCGCGCACATCGCGTGATTCACCAGCTCGAAGCCGGTATCTGCTGGGTCAACACCTGGGGCGAGTCGCCGTCCGAAATGCCGGTCGGCGGCTACAAGCAGTCCGGTATCGGTCGCGAGAACGGTGTCGAGACGCTGTCTCACTACACCCAGACCAAGTCCGTGCTGATCGAGATGGGCCCGTTCGAGTCCGCCTTCTGAGCCATCATTGGCCGCAAGGCCTGATGACAGCAGCACCCTCTGGCGCCAGAGGCTGAAGTACCGGCTCTCAAGACCGGGCCTCAAGCACGACCAAGCGCCAGATGCCCCACCTGCCGGCATGTCGAACACTCGCCATGCCGGCTGCACGCCGCGTCGCTCACCAGCGCCGCGCGCAGTGCCCGAATCCCGATGAGTCGTTGAGCCCCCGATGGCAGCTTGCTGCCATGCGGTGCCCCGACGACTCACCACAGACAAGCAAACGTATCCAGCAGCCCGGCAGTGGCCACTCCCCGTCGTGAACGGGGCGTCATGTGCCCGCATGTGGCACCCGATACGAGAGGACCTTCCATGAGCCAATTCGAGCGTGAATACGACTACGTCATCATCGGCGCCGGCAGCGCCGGCAACGTGCTGGCCACCCGCCTGAGCGAAGACGCCGACGTCAGCGTGTTGTTGCTGGAAGCCGGTGGCCGCGACCACCGCTTCGACTTCCGCACCCAGATGCCCGCAGCGCTGGCGTACCCGCTGCAGGGTCAGCGCTACAACTGGGACTTCAAGACCGATCCCGAGCCGCACATGAACAACCGTCGCATGGAATGTGGCCGCGGCAAGGGCCTAGGCGGCTCCTCGTTGATCAATGGCATGTGCTACATCCGCGGCAACGCGCTGGATTACGACAACTGGGCCAAGGACCCCATCCTGGCCGACTGGAACTATCGTGAGTGCCTGCCCTACTTCCGCAAGTGCGAGACGCGCGATATCGGCCCGAATGACTACCATGGCGGCGACGGCCCGGTGTCGGTCACCACGCCCAAGCAGGGCAACAACGAGCTCTATCACGCCTTCATCGCGGCAGGCATCGAGGCGGGCTACCCGGCCACCGAAGACGTCAACGGCTACCAGCAGGAAGGCTTCGGCCCGATGGACCGCTTCGTGACCAGGGAAGGCCGTCGTGCCTCCACCGCGCGCGGCTATCTGGATACCGCCAAGAAGCGCTCCAACGTGACCATCGAGACGCGTGCCACCACCGACGTCATCCTGTTCGAAGGCAAGACGGCGGTCGGTGTGAAGTACGAGCGCAAGGGTCAGGATCATCGCGTGCGTGCGCGCAAGGAAGTGCTGCTGTGCGCCGGCGCCATCGCCTCGCCGCAGATCCTGCAGCGCTCTGGCGTCGGCAACCGTGAACATCTCGAGCCGCTGGGCGTGAAGATGGTCCACCACCTGCCGGGCGTGGGCGAGAACCTGCAGGACCACCTGGAGCTCTACATCCAGTACGAGTGCACCCAGCCGATCTCGCTGTATCCGTCCCTCAAGTGGTACAACCAGCCGCCCATCGGTCTGGAATGGATGCTCAAGGGCACCGGTGTCGGTGCCAGCAACCAGTTCGAGGCCGCCGGCTTCATTCGCAGCGATGACAACGAAGCCTGGCCGAACCTGCAGTATCACTTCCTGCCGATCGCGATCAGCTACAACGGCAAGAGCGCAGTGCAGGGCCACGGCTTCCAGGCGCACGTCGGGTCGATGCGCTCCCAGAGCAAGGGCCGCGTTCGCCTGACCTCACTCGATCCCAAGGCCGCGCCGTCGATCTTCTTCAACTACATGGCCGAGGAGCGTGACTGGGAAGAGTTCCGCGCCGCCATCCGCCTGACCCGCGAGATCATCGCCCAGCCCGCGCTGGACCCCTACCGCGGCCGCGAGCTGGCACCGGGTGCCCAGGCACAGACCGACGCCGAGCTCGACGAGTACGTGCGCAACCACGCCGAGACCGCCTACCACCCGTGTGGCAGCTGCCGCATGGGTAGCGACGAGACTTCAGTGGTCGATGGTGCCGGTCGCGTGCATGGCCTCGACAACCTGCGCGTCGTCGATGCCTCGCTGTTCCCGGTCATCCCGACCGGCAACCTGAATGCGCCGACGATCATGCTGGCCGAGAAGATGGCCGACAAGATTCGTGGCCGCGCGCCGCTGCCGCCGTCCGACGCCAATTACTTCGTGATCGAACCCGGCACGCCGGCCAAGAAGCCCGCCAAGCGCAAGATCGACTCTGCTCCGATAAATGGTTGAGCTCCGATCAATGGCTAAGCACTGATCAATGACTGAGCACTGATCAACGCCAGAGCCCGTGCGAGTCAACGCCTGCGACAGGTAGTCTGACCTCACGCACGCAAGCGCTATCGATCGACCAAGGCCCCGCATTGCGGGGCCTTTTTCATGCCTGCCAGACAGCTTTCACTCAGCCCGGTCTGGCGCTCGCCGACTGCGTCCCTCGGGCGACTGTCCTTTTCGAGAATGAATCCGCACACCTTAGACCTTGGGCGTACTGCAGGGTCGGGCAACATGGGATACGCTGAAGAGAATTCAAACAACTGTTCTAAACGCATGGCTGCTACGCTGTAGAAACGCCATGCAAAGACACCATCCCTCGCCACCCGGAGATCCTGCCATGACGCAGCTCATCCTCATCCTTGTCGCCGTAGCCGGTCTGTTGGCCGTCATGGCACGCGAAGCCGGGGCCCTCGCGGCCATCGGCGTTCTCGCCATCATCGGTATCGTCGGCCTGGCGGTCGACGCGCCGGTGCTGGGTTGCCTGCTGCTGATCGGCGCGGCACTGGTCGCGGTATGTGGCCTGCCGGCCCTGCGCAGCAAGTGGCTCAGCCCGCGTCTGTTCGCGATGTTCAAGAAGGTCTCCCCCAAGGTCTCGGACACCGAGAAGGTGGCGCTGGAAGCCGGCACCGTGTTCTGGGACGCCGAGCTCTTTTCCGGCAAGCCGCAGTGGGACACCCTGACCGCACAGCGCAACGACGGCATTTCCAGCGAAGAGCAGGCCTTCATCGATGATCAATGCTCTGTCGCCTGCGGCATGACCAACAGCTGGGAGATCGCGCGTGAGCGTGCCGATCTGCCCGAAGCGCTGTGGGAATACCTCAAGCGCGAGAAGTTCTTCGGCATGATCATTCCCAAGGAATATGGCGGCCTGGGCTTCTCGGCCAAGGCGCAGTCGCTGGTACTGCAGAAGCTGGCAGTCAACGAGACGCTGATGGTCACCGTCGGCGTACCCAACTCCCTCGGCCCGGGCGAGCTGCTGCTCAAGTACGGCAGCGAAGAACAGAAGAACCATTACCTGCCGCGTCTGGCCGATGGCCGCGAGATTCCGTGTTTCGGCCTGACCGGCCCGCGTGCCGGCAGTGACGCGACCTCCATCCCGGACACCGGCATCGTGTGTCGCGGCATGCATGACGGCGAGGAAGTCATCGGTATTCGCCTGAACTTCGAGAAGCGCTGGATCACCCTGGCGCCGGTCGCCACCGTGGTCGGCCTGGCCTTCCGCATGTTCGACCCCGAGCACCTGCTGGGCGACGTGGAAGACATCGGTATCACCTGTGCCCTGATTCCGCGCGACACCGACGGCATGGACATCGGCCGTCGTCACCACCCGATCGGCGCGCCGTTCATGAATGGCCCGATCTTCGGCAAGGACGTCTTCATTCCGCTCAGCTTTCTGATCGGCGGTGAGCAGATGGCCGGCCAGGGCTGGAAGATGCTGGTCGAGTGTCTGTCGGTGGGTCGCTGCATCACCCTGCCGTCCGGCTCCGCGGGCATCTCACGCTACGCACTGGGCTGGAGCGCCGGCTTTGCGCGCATCCGTCGTCAGTTCAATCTGCCGGTGGCCGAGATGGAAGGCGTGCAGGAGCCGCTGGCACGCATGGCCGCGATGAACTACATCAGCCAGGCGTCGGTGCTGCACACCGCCAACATGATCGACAACGGCCACAAGCCGGCGGTGCCCTCCGCCATCCTCAAGAGCCAGCTGACCGAGATGGCCCGCTCGCTGCTGGCCGATGGCATGGACATCCACGGCGGACGCGGCGTGACGCTTGGCCCGCGCAACTACATCGGCGTGGCCTACGCCGGCACTCCGGTCTCGATCACGGTGGAAGGCGCCAATATCATGACCCGCAACCTGATGATCTTCGGTCAGGGCGCGATCCGCTGCCATCCTTACGTGCTGGAAGAGCTGGCCGCCAAGGATGCCGATGACCTGAACGCCTTCGACAAGGCCTTCTTCCGCCATGCCGGCCTGATCTTCGGCAACGCGGCACGCGCCTTCACCCAGAGCTTCGGCATCGGCGGCAAGGCCACCGGCTTCGACGCCGTCGCCACGCCCTACGCCAGCCACATCAACCGCTTCAGCGCCGCCTTCTCGCTGTCCGCCGATGCGGCCATGGCAAGCCTCGGCTCCAGCCTCAAGGCGCGCGAGATGCTGTCGGCACGCCTGGGCGACGTGCTCTCCAACCTCTACCTGGCGTCACTGACGCTCAAGCAATGGCACGAATCCGAGGCCTGCGAACACGAAGAGGCGCTGTTCCACTACAGCATGCAGTGGCTGCTGCACCGCGCGGAAAAGGCACTGGATGAGCTGTTCGCCAACCTGCCTAACCGTGCACTCGGCACTGCCCTGCGCGTGATCGCCCTGCCGCGTGGCCGTCAGTTCGCCATGCCCAGGGACAGCCTGACCCGCGAGATCGCCCGCGCCGTCTCCACCGACACTGCACTGCGTGCCAAGCTGACCGACAACACCTGGGACGCCCAGGACGAAGGCCAGCAGGACAACGCCCTCGCCCGCTACAACGCGCTGCTCAAGGACTACCCGCGCGCCGAGCCGATCTACAAGGCGCTGGCCAAGGCCTACCACAAGGGCGAGATTCCGGCCGACGCACTGTCACCGGAAGCGCGTATCGAAGCGGCGGTCGAGGCAGGCATCCTGTCCGCCGAGGATGGCGACTTCATGCGCGTCTTCGAAGCCGAGGTACTCGACATGCTGACCGTCGACCACTTCGAATTCGACGCCTTCGTGCGCAAGCCGATGGCGAGTGACGGCACCGCCTCCAACCCGCAGCAGGACGCCGCCTGATCACTGGCCGACGCCCGCTTGATCGACGCCCACCTGATCGATGCAGTAACTGATCGCCGATCGCAGAACCACAAAGGCCCCGCTCACTGAGCGGGGCCTTTGTCTTGGCAGAGCATGCCGTTCGCTTGCGTCATCTCATCCTCAGATATGACGCGCGAAGTGCTCCAGGTCACGCACGAAGGCGTTCTTGTAGGTCTCGAAGTCCTTCGGGCGCGCCTTGAAGGAGCGCTTGATGCGCTCGCGGTCCAGGCGCAGCGGCGCGTCGAGGGCCGCCAGGTTGCCGACACGCGCCGCCGGATTCATGCCGACCAGCTCGCGCGGCTGATCGCCTTCGGCTTCGGCCTCCAGCCAGTCGTTGATGCCGGCGCGACGCAGCACGCTGACCAGTGAGCTGTAGGTGATGCGCACCTGCAGGCGGCCGTGATCGGACAGCTGGGAGACCAGCGCGATGCCGTGGTCGTGACCGCGATGCACCGTCGGCGTCGCCCACAGCGCCAGATTCAGGCCACGTGCGTTCTCGTCGAGTACCAGCAGCGCGGCAGAGTGGATGCGCTCGGCATCGTCGACCAGCGCGAACAGGCGCGCCATCTCATTCTCGAACCACACCCCACGCACGCCGGCGTAACTCACCAGCGCATCCAGACCACCCTCGCGGCCATGGACTTCGGCGCACAGCATCGCCAGACAGGCATCACGTCGGGCACCGGCACTCACTTCAACCACTTTCATCGCGTTCTCCGCCACAGGCATTTTCAGCGCGCAAGACTAGCACACTCGCTCGCCGGCCGCTTATTCCGGCCTTGAGTTGCCCCCGGCGCCTCGCTTGCCAGCCTGAGCCGAGCTGGCGACGCCACACACTCGCTGCTCAGTCACAAGCTCAGTCATAAGTTCAGTCACAAGTTCAGCCTTGAGTTCAACCTCGCTCGAATGAACATCTTCCTGTCACAAAGTTGTAAGGCGGGCGCTATAGAGTCGTCTACGCTTTTCGGACGATCATCAAAAGAACAAGAAAATGTTCACTTGATCGTCGCCATCGATCGTCAGCGGCCAGCGTCCTTCTTCTTTGTTGCGGAAGCTGGCCAGGGGAACCTCTCAGGAGTTTGACCATGCGCCGCCCGACTCATCATGCAAGCACCCGCACGACTGCCACCGCGACTCGTCGCCTCGCCAGCCTCGCGCTGGCCATCGGTTTCGCCTCCGCCTCCGCCAGTGCCCTCGCCGCCACCGAGGTGGAATGGTGGCACGCCATGGGGGGCGGGCTCGGCAAGAAGGTCGACGAGATCGCGGCCGACTTCAATGCAAGCCAGGACGACTACGTCGTCAAGCCGGTCTTCAAGGGCAACTACTCCGAGACCATGACCTCCGCCATCGCCGCCTTCCGCGCCGGCAAGGGCCCGGACATCGTTCAGATCTTCGAGGTCGGCACCGCCACCATGATGAGCGCCAAGGGCGCGATCGTCCCGGTGCATCAGCTGATGGCAGACTTCGCGCCGCAGGAAGGCACCGCCTTCGATCCGAACGCCTACCTGTCTGCCGTCACCGGCTATTACACCGACACCGACGGCAAGATGCTGTCGATGCCGTTCAACTCCTCGACGCCGGTGACCTACTACAACAAGGACGTGCTGGCCAAGGCGGGCGTCGACTCCCTCCCGCAGACCTGGCAGGAAATGGGCGCTGCGCTCAAGAAGGTCGTCGATTCCGGCGCCGCCAGCTGTGGCCTGACCACCACCTGGCCGTCCTGGGTGATGCTGGAGAACTTCTCGGCGCGCAACGACGTGCCCTTCGCCAGCCAGGCCAATGGCTTCGCCGGCACCGATACCCGCCTCGAATTCAACACGACCGCCGTGGTCGATCACATCCAGCGTCTCGATGACTGGCAGGCCGACAAGCGCTTCGTGTTCGGCGGTCGCTTCGATGACGCGGCGCCCAAGTTCTACTCCGGCGAGTGCGCGATGATGATGGGCTCTTCCGCCAGCTATGCCGGCGTCAAGGAAAGCGCCAAGGGCTTCGAGTTCGGCGTGGCACCGCTGCCCTATGACAGCGACGTGATCGAGACGCCGCAGAATTCCATCATCGGTGGCGCCTCGCTGTGGGTGCTGTCCGGTCACAGCGATGAGGAATACCAGGGCGTCGCCAAGTTCTTCCAGTACCTCTCAAAGCCTGAAGTGCAGGCCGACTGGCACCAGTTCACCGGCTATCTGCCGATCACCACTGCCGCAGCAGAGCTGACGCGCGAACAGGGCTTCTACGCCGAGAACCCGGGCACCGACGTCGCCATCACCCAGATGACCTCCGCGACGCCGACCGAGACCTCCAAGGGCCTGCGCCTGGGCAACATGGTGCAGATTCGCGACGTGATCAATGAAGAACTGGAGAAGATCTTCTCCGGCAAGGAAAGCGTGCAGGACGGTCTCGACAACGCCGTCAAGCGCGGCGATTCGCTGCTCGAGAAGTTCGAACGCGCCAACGGCTGATCATCGCCACACCGGGGGCGGGCCCATGCCGGGCTCGCCCTCCCGCTATTTTCTCCAGCCAGAGAGCGGAAAGCGCATCCGACATCCGGTGTCCTTTCCCTTCTCTCACGGCTTGATGGCGCAGGAGCGGCCGAGGCTTGCCGACTCCATGCTACCGACGGAACCACCCAGTCCCTCCTTGCTTGCGAGACCCCTGCTGCATGGCCCATTTCAATCGACACCCCATCACGCCCTGGATACTGCTGGCGCCCCAGCTGCTGATCGTGGCCGTGTTCTTCTTCTGGCCGGCCTACCAGGCCATCGAACAGGCCTTCTATGTCGAGGATGCCTTCGGGCTCTCGCGGGAATTCACCGGGCTGAGCAACTTCGTCAGCGTGCTGAGCGAGCCGGAATATCTCACGACACTATGGACGACCACCTATTTCTCCTTTGCGGTGGCCTTCGGCGCCATGGCATTGGCGCTGGGGCTGGCCGTACTGGCGGACCGCGTGCTGCGCGGCGCACACGCCTACAAGACCCTGCTGATCTGGCCCTACGCCGTGGCGCCCGCCGTGGCCGGGGTGCTGTGGCTGTTCCTGTTCGACCCGACGCTGGGCATTCTGCCGGAGCTGCTGTCCGCCATCGGCATCGACTGGAATCACAAGCTCAATGGCGATCAGGCCATGTTGCTGGTGGTGCTGGCCTCGATCTGGAAGCAGATGAGCTACAACTTCGTGTTCTTCCTTGCAGGCCTGCAGGCGATCCCCAAGAGCCTGCTGGAAGCGGCCGCGATGGACCGCGCCGGCCCCTGGCGACGTTTCTGGACCATCACCTTCCCGCTGCTCTCGCCGACCAGCTTCTTCCTGCTGGTGATGAACGTGGTCTACGCCTTCTTCGAGACCTTCGGCACCATCGATGCCACCACCCAGGGCGGCCCGGCCGGCTCGACCCGCACCCTGGTCTACAAGGTCTATGAAGATGGTTTCGTCGGGCAGGACCTGGGCTCGAGTGCTGCCCAGTCCGTGCTGTTGATGGTCATCGTCGGCGTGCTGACGCTGATCCAGTTCAAGTATGTCGAGAAGAAGGTGCAGTACTGATGCGCTACAACCGCCCCGGGCTTGATATCGCAAGCCATGCCCTGCTGATCGTCGGCTGCGCACTGTTCTTCCTGCCGGTCTGGATCGCCTTCAGCGCCAGTACTCACGAGATGGGTGACCTCTACTCCAACGTCGCCCCCGTCTGGATCGGCGAGGCTGGCCTGGACAACTACCGCCAGCTGCTGGCAGACCCGGTCAGCAGTCTCGGCGCCGACGTGATGACCCTGCTGTTCAACTCGATGCTGATGGCACTGGGCATCGCCATCGGCAAGATCATCATCTCGGTGCTGGCCGCCTACGCGATCGTCTTCTTCGAGTTCCGCTTCCGCAAGCTGTGCTTCTGGCTGATCTTCATCACCCTGATGCTGCCGGTGGAGGTGCGTATCCTGCCGACCTTCAAGGTGGTGGCCGACCTCAACATGCTGGACAGCTACGCCGGCCTGATCCTGCCGCTGATCGCCAGCGCCACCGCGACCTTCCTGCTGCGCCAGTTCTACCTGACCATTCCGGCGGAACTGGTCGAGGCCGCGCGCATCGATGGCGCCGGGCCGTGGCGCTTTCTCAAGGACATCCTGCTGCCGCTGTCGAAGACCAACATCGCGGCACTGTTCGTGATCATGTTCATCTACGGCTGGAATCAGTATCTGTGGCCGCTGTTGATCACCACCGATGCCGACTACCTCACCATCGTCGTCAGCCTCAAGCGCATGCTGACCACCGGTGATGGCCTGGTGCCGTGGCAGGACGTCACCGCCACCACGTTGCTGGCCATGGGCCCGCCGGTACTGGTGATCCTGTTCATGCAGCGCTACTTCATCAAGGGCCTGGTGGACAGCGAGAAGTGATCTCGCGCTCCGACCCGCGACACCTCGCCCCCTGACTCCGTTATGCCGTGATGGACAGACTTGCCCGTCACGCCACCGCTCTGGATACACAACTCATGGCAACACTGGCGCTCAAGCAGCTCAAGAAGCAGTACCCCAATGGCTACCAGGCTCTGCATGGCATCGACCTGGCCTTCGGCGAAGGCGAGCTGATCGTCATCGTCGGTCCGTCCGGCTGTGGCAAGTCGACCCTGCTGCGCACTCTGGCGGGCCTGGAGGACATCTCCGAGGGCGATCTGGAGATCAACGGCAAGCGCGTCAATGAGCTGGAACCCGCCGAGCGCGACATCGCGATGGTGTTCCAGAACTACGCGCTCTACCCGCACATGAGCGTGTTCGACAACATGGCCTACGGCCTCAAGAACCGGCGCACGCCCAAGGATGAGATCCAGCAGCGCGTCAGCGAGGCCGCCGAGCTGCTGGGCCTGACCGAGCTGCTCGATCGCCGCCCAAAGCAGCTCTCCGGCGGCCAGCGTCAGCGTGTCGCCATGGGACGCGCCATCGTGCGCAAGCCGCAGGTCTTCCTGTTCGATGAGCCACTCTCGAATCTGGACGCCAAGCTGCGTGTGCAGATGCGTCTCGAGATTCGCCGCCTGCAGAAGCGTCTCAAGGTCACTTCCGTCTACGTGACCCATGATCAGACCGAGGCCATGACCCTGGCGGATCGTCTGGTGGTGATGAACGGCGGCCATGTCGAGCAGTTCGGCACACCGATGGCGCTCTATGATCAACCTGCCAGTCAGTTCGTCGCCGGCTTCATCGGCTCGCCGGCGATGAACTTCCTGAGCGCCACCCAGGCACAGGCAGGCCTTGCGCTGCCGTGTGGCGCAACCATTGCCCTGCAGGGTGAGGCCGAAGGCCTGACCACGGGCGCCGAGCTGACCCTCGGCATTCGCCCCGAGCACCTGCAGGTGCTGGAAGCAGCCGATGCCCTGCCCGCAGGGGCCGCGGAGCTTGAGGCGCGCATCGAGCTGGTCGAACCGCTGGGCGCGGACACCCTGGCGTACTGCCGACTGCAAGGCCAGAGCGAGCCGCTGGTGGTGAGACTGGATGGCGAGCACGCCGTCGCGGAAGAACAGACGCTGCGCCTGGCCATCCTTCCGGCGCGTGCCCATCTGTTCGGCGCCGACGGCAAGCGGCTGGCAACCCGCGAGCAGGCGACAGCGGCCATCGAATGAGCGCTGTCGTCCTGTCGCGGGCCGACGGAACCCC
>JGI24005J15628_10000371_pt1 | contig 26114 bp, 30 predicted proteins | sample LinPmetageLP40_FD_15628 | JGI IMG/M metagenome (IMG submission 15628)
TCCTCCTCCGCCTCCTCCACCACCACCTCAGCCTCCACAACCATGTAATTGTAGCATACCTTATCCTCAGAACAGCTATAATACTCCAAGTTCTTCCTTCTTTAATTGGAACTCAGGATATCCTGCTGCTATTACTTGTAATTACTTCTGGGTTAGTTACTATGGCCGTGCTATATATGGAAGTGCGGAACAAGACTGCACTGATTGGATACCTGTAACAAATATAGGGCTAGATTGCCAAGATTGTACCGTCAACTGCACAGATCTTAGATGGGCGGACAGAACGGCATATAGACTATATGAATGCACATCAGAAGGATATACAGATATAACTAGTACAGCAGTTACTCCGACCAATTATAACGGAAGGCCAAATGCTCTTGATACGACATTTGTTTACTGTGATTCTAGCAATTGTGATGATGACTTTATGGGATACTACGGGGATGGTGGTACAGGGACGAAATATTGGGACGATACAGGTCTTGATATACCGAATATATCACATTTTTATACATAACTATAGTGTATTATAAATTATAAAAATAGTGTAAATAATAATATGATTATAGAAGACTTTATCACATATCCTGGCACCCCACCAATATTAGCAAATCTGTGCAATCAAGATTGCGAAAATCCTTGTGATAATATATATGAACCACTAAGATTAGAACTAGCAGCTAGTCACGGCTGCAATGATGCAGAATTTGACTGCTATATTAAGTTGTTTGCAGAATCCCAAACTATACTTAAAAATGTATGGTTATATGTCACCAGATTAAATTTTAATACATCAGAAAAAGGCAATCCCGCAAGAAACACTATTAACTTAACTAAAGAAATAGTTGAAAGAGCTAATCAGGGGAAAGGGGAAAGTAGAAATAGAGGGGTCTGTTGTAGTTTAGACATTAAAATGTTTGGATGTCATTTTCCCAATTCTGTACCATATAATGTATCGGACCAAACAATATCTTTACCTTTTGCTACTGACAGTGATATGTACCTACCTCCATTAAATGCTGGAGAAGGAACATTTCCATTAGGAAACAGAAACCGAGCACGAATACATGACAATATTGTTAGCACTACTATCATTAGAGAATCAGATGACGTTATTCTTGTGCAAGATAAAATTTGGTATGGTGGATTAGAACTAGATTTATGTAAAGAATTAACAGACCCAGGAGATACAGGTCCAGTAAGACCAGTATTATAAAATAATGGCTGATCCAATTATTGTAAGACCTATAGATCTGAAACCAATCAAAAATTATCCAGGACAATCATCTGTTAATAAAGAATGTTGTGCTCCGTTATTTCCTGAAGAAAGTGCTACTCCAACCCTAACTCCTAGTAGTGTCACACAAACCCCAACACCCACACCAACATTAACACCTACTCCTAGCTTTATACCTCCAACACCAGAACCTTCTGCTTCTCGACCAGTAGCTACTCCAACAGTTACTCCAAGTAGTACATCATCTCTTGATCCGTGTAAATTAAATACGTGGCCTCTTAGCAAAACGTCTGTTGAGGCGGATGTATCAATAGAAGGCTTAGTATCTGGAGCGTGTCGTGTGTCAAGCGGGCAAGGACCTGTTCCAATACTTGAAGAACATTGGTATTTTGTAAATGACTCAAGTGTTGATCCTTATATAGAGTCTTATCAAATTTTTGAACCAGCAGCATCAATAGCACTAGGCAAAACAAGTCTGTGTACTGGACAAGCAGTAAACAGAAAAATGTTTACTAAAGGAGAACAAGTATTAATTTGTCATCCTAATCCAAATTTAACAGAAACATACTCGGGCTATTATTATATAAAAAATATAGAAAATATAGTACCTGATACTCAATCGCCAGCTCCACCAACTTCAATATCTTGTGAAGATTATATCTTTAAAATGGACATGGAGGATTTTGAGGACAGCTCAAATAATAAGTATACAGTATCTTACGATGTATATCCTGAAGGAATAAACAAACCTAGTACTATAAATGGTCCAGTATTAAATAGTAGTATTAAAAAAGTTGGTAATAGTAGTGCTGAATTTACTTTACATCCTAATAACCAACAAAGAACTATAAATATCAACGGGTTAGAAAAAAGCTGTGTAACTCCGTCTCAAGATTTTACAATTCAGTTTTGGATTAATATTAGTAAATTTGATGGCCCATATTCTTGGTTTCCTGGAGGTCGTGAGGAAGTAGTTGTAAGTAACAACTTAATTTTCAGTAATATTGGAGGAGCAAAAACGCTAACAGATAATATGAGTGGGAACTTTATACTTTCTTTGGAACCTCTTACACAGAATGCGGACACAGACCATAGAATTAACTTCTTTAGTGCAGGAAGAGCTAGTAATATAGTAAATCCTGAATATATTTTAATAAACACATGGTATCATGTAGCTATTAGTAGAGTTGATCAAGTTACTAGACTTTTTATAAACGGTAATCATGACGAAACTAATATTATGATAGGCGAATATATTCTAGGAAATCCCGATAACCGAGCAACCACAAGAAAAACAAGTATAGGATGGCCGATAGCAATGTCGGTGCCTCAGCGCCCAGCTGTTCATTTCAAAGGATATATAGATCAATTCGAAATAATAAATAAAGGACTCTATCAGGAAGATTTTAATGTTGATACTATTCAATATTTAGATTGTAGAAGTTCTTCCGCACAAAATAATATGCCACCAAAAACAAGAATATCTCTTAGTTGTACACGATCTTCAAGCTGTATAGGTCTCGAGGATAGTTCTCCAGACTTATATTTATTAGATAATATAGAACCAGAACTGGTAATAGCTACTACAGAAGATGGTACAACATTTAAGAAAAAACACTCATTACAGACAGAACGTGTCCTATTTGGTCCAGGCATATACAGATTTATATGTGGATATAGTATTGATAGAGACAATATTATTACATCAGGTCAAAATGGTGTTAGCAATGCAATAACTAGTGTAAATAGAGACTATGCTAAAAAAATAAGAGCAATAATTGCTCCAGATGGACCTACTGACCTAATAACCATAGATACTAGCGAAGCTACTGAAATAGATAGTTCTGGATATTTCGTGGGACCTATAACAATAAACGTTCCTCAAGCATCGGCTCTACCAGACGATCCAAATAAGTCTATTTTTATCATTCTTGAAACTATTGATAATAATAGTTTTATTAATAGAATTTTTTATGATTCAAGCTGTCCTAACCAATTACATGCTACAGCAACACCGACTCCTACTAATACTGTAACGCCTACTCCAACACCATCGTTTACTCCAACAGCTTCTGCAACATTAACTCCTACACCTACTCCAACTCCTACAAAAACCATCGCTAATGAATCTAGTATTTGTCAAACAGCATGGGACTTTACCAAAACTTTGATATGGGGTATCGAAGGCACAAACGGACTTAGAAAAATTCGCAGAGGAGCTAGTCGCAGAGATAATGATGATGGCCCTTGGAAATTTGGAAATTTTTATTTGATTGGTAAAGATAAAACTGACGACAACAAAGGCTATACGACTTATCCTCCAGAAGATTGGTATAGCACTACATGGGTAACTGCCAAGGATGATAGTGGCGGAAATATGGAGTCTAGACTACATAAATTTAATGTAGGAGATGAAGTAAACATTTATTATCCAGGAGGTTTTTCTCATCCCAGAGATACAAGACCCGGAGGTACAAATAGTCCAGAAGACTATAATCATACATTAAGCAATAGACAAGGAGCAACATCTAGACCTAAGATAATTGAACAACAATTAAGCACTCTTACTGTGACTAAATTTGAAAGACGTCTTCCAGGAACTCCCGGTAATCTAGGTGACGCAGATATAGTCAGGTTGTGGTTTAGCCCAACATGTACTCGTTATGATCTTTGTAGCGAAGCGTGGCAATTCGGTACAACTGTACTTTGGAGTATTGAAGGTCTAGAATCAGGAGCTATATGGAGAGGAGACGGAACTCTTGACTTTTCAACACCTTTGACGAGTATGCTTCTATATGGCACATGGTCAAGCATTCCAGCAGCACAAAAATACGGTGCATATGGCCATGCAGGATCAGCGACTCACGGAGGCACTATGCACGATCGTAGTAAGAATTTTAGAGTAGGAGAAAAAGTTAGACTTCGTTTTGCTGGTAATGGAAGAGGCCAAAACATTTATTGGCCCGATTATCAGTCAGGAGGAGCCAGACCGTTCACGATTGATCAACTATTAGGTGAACTTACAGTAAGAGAATACAGAAGAAATGAAGAAGCTAATCCAGAAGAAGACAGAATAGAACTACGGTTTGAGGCACCTCCAGGAAATTGCAGAGACAATCTGATAGTTCCTCCTGCACTAGTTCCTCCTTCACCTCCACCGCCTCCACCTCCTCCACCACCACCTCCGTCACAACCTGGGCTTGATCAATACTGTTTCACTTTTCCAGATGGTAGCTCGATGAGCGAGGGAGTTCAGGTTCTTCAAGGTTTATCCTCTGGGGCTCAGAGAGTTTTTGATAACTCTGTTGGTCTTGACCAGCCAGAAAACCGACTAACAATTAAGAAATCAAATTTTAGTTTAACTGGAAACCCAAGATTAGTTAACGGACAACAAGTGAATCCTATAGATACATATCTATTTGGTTTTACAACTAACTCATCTTATACTAACTTTGCTGGGAATGCCACCGAGCACAAATGGAGTCGAACGGCTGGTCAGACACTAGTAAGAGATATTTATTCTGGCAACAATATAGAATTTATAGACGGAGAAATTGTTCGCTATGTCAATCCTGGTTCAAGCTCGCTAACAGAATCATTCTATACAGTTGTACAAAAAGACATTCTTGCCTATAAAGAAAGAGAAAGATACTTAGACTTAATGAGAGATGGAGAATCTTTTTTCTTATTAACCATATGTGATTCAACACCACCTCCTGCACTATCTCTACCACCATTAGGAGATGGTATTGTTGTGAAGTTTGAAACAAATGCTCCATTTGCAGATCCAAATTTCTATGTTAAATTAACACCAAATACTCCTGTAACAAATAACAACTTTTTAGAATATGTAAGAAGAGGTGATTATAACAATACGTTCTTCCACTACTCTATTAAGGATTTTGTTATTCAAGCAGGCGGATATAAAATACCAGTTTTGCCTAATGGTGTTCCTACTGCCATCTCGACGACAAGATCTATTCGAAACGAACCTTTAAATAGCAATATTGCGAGAACAATATCTATGTCTAAATTGGCAGGTCAACCGGACAGTGCGACAAGCCAGTTTTTCTTCAATATTATAGACAACTCTAATCCTCTTGATAGCGATAGTAGTGGTTATACAGTTTTTGGCAATGTTATCCACAACTGGGAAATAGTTGCATTATTGAATTTAGAACTAACATATAACGCAACAAACTTCTATAATGGCCTAATACTTACAGATCTTCCTTTTTACTTCGACGCTATCCCCAGTGACGGTATTGTTAAACCGTCAGACTTTTTACAAATTAAAAAAGTTACTATTGTTCAAGAATAATTAGTGTTCTTTTCTTATATTACCATCGTAATGATCAAAACGATCATGTGTAATAGGGGACAGTAGTAGTAAAGCTGGTCTGATATGCCCTTCAATAGTCTTTTGGTATATGTAGGACATCCATGTTTGCTCATAAGGATGTGCCCATTTTGTTTCTAAAAACATTTTCTTATTACCGTTTTTGCTGACCATTTGCGGCCAATTGCAATAGTAGACTTCTCCATCAGCATAAGGTAATCCATTATAAGATTTAATATTATTAAAGTTACATAAAGGAGGATTTTTGTCTAAACCATATTCAGGAAGCTTAGTTTTATCAGGCCATATCTTTTCTCTGACGTTTTGTGGGACATTGTACCAAGACCATTGTATAGTATTGTCTCCAAAAAATTCAGTAAAAGACCATTTAATATAATCATAATTTTCCTTATCCATAATGCTGACAACATCGTTGTACAATGTAGGATGAAATTTAGAAAAACCATTAGTGCATTTTTGATCAGATAATTCAATATTATTCATGCCCATATCATCTTCAAAAAACATCATATATTCATTCTTTGTAGTATCAAAATGTTCAGCTATAAATTGTCTACCTCCACAAATGCCTATATTGTCTTGTTTAAATTCTGTAAATCCATAATTCTTAAATAGTTCTTTATATTCAGCATCTAAACTGTCATCAACTGTATTATTAAGAACATACTTGTCACTATTCCCTAATAGTTCAGGAGAAGCTTCTTGTATTTTATCTACAGTAAATTTAAATTGAGCAGGAGAGTTAAAAGTTACAATATAAAGATCTGTTCTCTGTTGATAAGACTTACTCTTACAAACCCAAGCTATATCTTCAAAAGGCTTGTAATAATCCTTTAATTTGTATTTTTTAACAGACACTTCGATATCATCATCAACTATCTCTGCCCAATTCCATATCTTATCTTTGTATTTAGTTTCAAAAAGTTCTTGGCTCGGAGCATAGTCATGAGCCATTATAATGTCTCCAAGCTTTAAATAGTCTACATAAGTATTAAACTCTTTAATTTTATTGCCACCATCACATAGTACCAATGTTTTACCAGACTGTGAGATTGCTTCTTTTACTTCTATTTTTGTTTTTTCATCAAAGATATCTTGCTGCCTGAAGTCTATGTTTCTATTTTGAAATTCTGGATTATGAGTAATTCCTCTGTCTGGATGCTTTTCATAAGTTAAAAATTTTATATCATGCTGTTTGCATTGATCAGATAAAAACATAGAAAGCCCACCGCCGCCAGAACCTAATTCAACAATAAGATCTAGGTCAGTATTTTTTTTAAAAAATTCTTCAAATACTTCAAACGCCTTAGGGTGCTGTTGTACTCTAGCTCCCAAGTGTATAAAAGTCCCTTTACCAGTAAACTCTTTACCTGATATAGCAGAATTAAAGGAATTGTTTTGTAGTCGTTCAAAAAAGTCAAAGACCAATCCATTACCTTGTATCATTTGTACATTTATAATTTCTGGGTAAAGATATGTTAATATAGTATATAGAGATTCTTCTGTCCCCATGTATCCTTCATCTAAAGACTTGTGTGCTATTTCTCTAAATTTGTCAGAAAGAAATTTGCACTCTGTAGCTTTACCTCCGAAAAATGTAGCTCTAGCTACTCTAGATACATAATCGACATTGCTATACTTATGTAAACCTTCTCTTTTAAATCCATGTATTTCTCCATGTCCTTCGTATGGGAAGCACAAAAATAAGAACTTTTCTAGATGTGGAGACACCCTTTCTTCTAGCCAAGGTTTAGAAAAATAACCCGGATGACATTGGGCATTTGCTATACCAGCATCTAGCCAAACAAAATATTTAGTATTAAACGGATTTTCTTCAGCTACATCTGCCAACCAATGTATCTTATTAAAGATTAATGTGTTGTAAAATTCTAAATTAGCTTGAGTAGATTCTGCTAACCAGCCTACTTGATTTCTCCATTCTTCATTTTTTCTAATTACTTGTAACTTTTCATGATATTCTGACTTTTTAAGATCATCACAATTAACATGTCTTATAATTAAGTTATCTGTTTTAATACTTCTAATTAACTCTTCATTTTCTTTCTCTATATATATAACTAATTTTTTATCTCCCAGATGCCTTAGTAACACAGACAAGGTATCTAAATATCTTTGAAAAGGTCTATTGAATACAGCAGAATCCAATTCTGATCTTTTAATATCTACTAATGCTGTAACAAAGGTTATGTCGCTCATTAAGAAAATTCCTTATATAGTTTGGTGTCATATGTATTAATAGACTCTATAAAGTCTAATATTTTTTTGTTGTCTATATTCTTATTTCTGCTTTCTCTAATATGATATCTATTGAACTCCACATCAAATATCTTTAAAAAACTATCTATTGTTTCTTTATAGTTTTCAAAAAGTCCTATATATTTCATTTTATTTAAATTCTCTTTTGCTTTATTATATAAATTTTCATCAACCACGATATCATCTCTACTTAAATCTGAAGCAGAAAAAACCTTGGTCATATAATTACTAAAGCCATTTCTCTCATGATTAGACAATCCTATTTTTGTATTATTCTTACAATAGTCTATAAATCTTTCCCAAAAGATATCTGCTCCTATTGGATCATCACCATTTGAAGTTAAATGTCTACGAAAACCACCAGAACTTGTGACCTTTTTAACAAAAGAGTAAACTCTGGTTATTGGATCTCTAATGATTGTAATGTAACTATAGTTATACTCTTGTGGAAGAAATGGTTCTACATTTAAAGAAAAGTGTCCAGAGAATAATTCTGCTGTTGACCAATTAGGTATTTGTAATATACAATCTTGCCTCTGTTTATCTACTGCTATTCTTTCAATTATTCCTAATTTATTAGCAACTTGATTGTCCGGAGTTCCAAAAAAGTTAATAAATCTTTCTGGGCCCATCACGGATGCCATGACTCCTTCCATATATGTCCCAGCTGTTCTAGGCAGGTGGACAAATCCTATTTTGTTTTTATTAATCATAATCTATTTAATATTTCTAAAAGTTCTGTTTCCTTCTGATCTACTAAACAATCTCCAACATGTCCAATGTAGTTTAAGATATTTGTATCATATATCTGTAATTTTTCAGCATAATTTGGTATTTTTAAAAAATCAATATCGACAATACTTCTGCCTTTAAATGGCAATCTCTGGCTATTATTAAGTATGCCTCCAACATGAAAAATTTTATGTGAAATATTTTGTTGTTCAAGACAGGATGATTTAATATCATCATAGTCTAATGTATAATAGTCCCAAACTGTTAGATGTACAGTGCGAATATAGGGTATCATCTGAAATAATGTAGATGCTCCACCACTGGCTATAAACCTAATATCTTCTTTTTGACTAGCTAATATTTGTGTAGATAGAAAACTGTTTGCGTCTATATCTAAAATATTTTCTTGTATTGTTTGTTTTTTACTCCATAGTGTACTCTTTATAATAAGCTCTGGTATTCTTTGATATATAAAATCTTCAAAATGCATAAATCTTGGCTTATGGTGAGAGCAAAACCATATCTTTCCATTGGTTTTATTTTTTATAGAATCTAAGCAGTCTTGACTTTTTGTATTAAGCAATATCTTTCGTTTTTTAAACTTATCTAATATAAACTGTTTAACATCTCCATAAGAAATATCTGTCATTATTTCTATTTTAGACTGTCCAGAGTGCTTGCTTACCAGATCTAATAGTCCTCCCAGTATTTTATTACTATCATAGACTGGTTTTACTCCAAATCTAGAACCAAATCTTATACCTTTATTTTCTAATGTTTTATTAAATTTTCTTTGAATATGCTCTATAGGCACTTCTCTATTGTTATTAAAATTTATTTTATTGCTTTTATATAAATCATTAGTGTCATAGCAAACAAACCTATGAGAATATAAAGAATATAAAGGCATCATATTAGCCTCTCCATGCATAACCAATTCTATATCATATTTATCACATATATAAAAAACAGTAGAATATATTAAAGAACCAAACATTTCTGGCCTAAAGGGAGAAATATTATAAGAGTCTTTAAAAGATTTATCTTCAAAAGCAATTTCTTCTCTATTGTTCTTTATGTCAATGAATTCAAAATCCATTTTATAGTTGCCCAGTTAAAGGTTCACACCAGCCTTTAGATTTCGCATGTGGCCAAACAATCCAACTTTTGGGTTGCTTTGTTGTATTAAACTCTCTCCATAATTTTATATATCCATCTGGATCGTTTTTAATACGCTCTATTTCTGAAAGATCAGCATCTTGCCTGTAAACATCCTGCCCTTCATCGTCTCTAAAAGCAACACACCAGAAGTCATAATCTGGTTCTTCTACCTGAGAATATTGAATATCTATACAATGTTTAAAAATTCTAGACAATGATCCTGCAAATGCTTCATCTGAAACTTTAATGTTTTCTAAAGTTGGAGTTTTTCTATCAAGAGTATCTTGAGTAATAGATCTGTTTCCAAAACATACCCCAGAATATTTCTCATAGTCAGACAGACTTCGAGACTCTCCAAAACCATAAATGCCAAAATCAATATCTCTTTTTTCTCCATCCATTTCAAACAATTTTCTGTTTCTTACATGACAAGTAGTATTTCTATTATACCAATCTTTATCATCATCCCACTGTTTGGTTCTACCTTTTCTAGTATATTCATGCCATACTAAAACCTCGTTAGGATGAAAAAGGTCGTAACCATGAGTAAATGCTCTGGCCGAAATACTTATTTCTTCTCCATGAAAATAATAATTCGGATCATGTTGAACCTCTTTACAGAATTCCCCTAGAGTAAATGCAAAATGAGCACTATAAAATCTAGCAGGCAAAGGTTTGGATTTGTTATCCCATGTATCAAACTCTCCGGGCAAGAAGAACACAACTCCTTCTGGAGTAAATCTATCAAAATTCATTTTCCAAGGCACTTGTACTCTTGCATGAGGATCATTTTCTGGATCAAAACTTGGTATATACCCTGTCAATAAAGGTTTTTCATACCCGTCTTTTTGCAAACCCTTAATCATATTTACTAATTTATCATCCCATCCTTCAACAAATCTATGATGACTATCTAATTGTAATGTATATTTCTCCCCTTTGTACAATTGCTGCACAGCATTCCTGGCCCAACAAACACCTTTACTTTCTGTGTAGTCAACATCTAAAATCCTAAATCTTTTATCTTTCTTAAATTCTTCTAATTGGTCCCAAGCATCTTCCTTGCTATGTTGCCAACATATACCAAAAACTAAATTTTTTGGTTTTTTCGCTTTGGCTATCATATCTTTTATTGTTGGCAGTAATTGTGGATCCCTATAGGATGCTATCTGAATGAAAATCTTATTCATATTTGATTTCTTTATTTAAATATTAGGGTTGTTTATGGATACTTAGGAAGAGTATTAACTCACGGCCTGCATAATATTAATGGTTAAAAGCCTACTAGTCAATCTAATAAAATCTTGTTTTCTACTTGTTTTGGCTTGACAAGCAATATAAAAAATATACAATAACTTAGTAATGTTCCTGAAACTCATTTACCTAACAAGGTAGGAGGAATTCTTATGAAAAATAAGTCACGAAAAGGTTTTACTCTCATTGAACTCCTAGTGGTTATAGCCATTATCGGTGTTCTGGTCGGTTTACTGCTTCCAGCAGTTCAGCAGGCACGAGAAGCAGCACGGCGGAGTTCTTGTGGAAATAAGCTGAAACAACAAGGTTTAGCTGCTCACAACTATGCTGATAAGAATGCAAGTCGTGGGGATAACTTCTTACCCAGTGCATTTGGAGTTAATAGTACTGGATCGGCCGTTAGCACCAACCCAATTACGGCTGTCGGTGATGCCACAGCTGGTGCAAACACAGGGTGGAGTCATATCGTAAAAATTCTTCCATTTGGTGAAGAAAATAATCTCTATAATGATATTGATGGAGCTGGTAATTATGTCGTTCCGACAGCAGCTAATGCAACTGTTGAAGTTGATTGGCTGATTTGTCCATCATTCATTGGTACAACAGCTGGCCAAAGTGTTTACAAAGCAAATGTTGGAACCAGTGATGAAACTGGTGCAAGTGCTACCGCAACTGGAGCTATCACAGCAAAGACTCTTGATGATAATGGAGGTCTTGGTCTTTTCCAAGACAAGGGTTTTGCATCTTATCGTGATGGTACAAGTAACACTCTCATGATAGTTGAAGAAAACTTCAATGAAAATTACTGGGAAGGCCATACAAATGTATCAACTTTTGGTCTTGCAACTGGAGCATCGGTCTCACCAATTCCAGGAACTGTTTCTCAAGGCTTCCCAAGTTCTCCACATGCGGGTGGTGTAAATGGGTACTGTTTAGCTGACGGCTCAACTGGATTTTTGTCCAACACCATTACTCCAGCAACGCTCAGAGCTTTGTCTACTTGCAACGGTAGTGATACAGTTGGCGACGATAGACCATAAACATTAAACAAAACTAGTAAAATGAACGAAAAATTTAAAGCCAACCGATCCTCTTATAATAAAGTGAGTGATGATGATTATGAGAGGAATGTAAAATCTAACAGAGATCTTAAAAAGAAAAACAAGAAGAAAAAATATTCTCTTGAAGATGATATGGATAAAAAACGTATGAAAAACGCTTATAAGCAACACAAAAGAGAATCAATAGATGATGATGATTGGAAGAATTGGGAAAAAGATTATAAATAAAAATGTCACAAAAATACATAGAAGAATTATCGGGAGGAGATTGTTTTCTTATAAAAGATGATTATTTTGTAGTCACATCAGACTTCAAGACAAACAAAAAACTATGTATTAATCTTAAAGATGGCAATATCAGATGGCTTAAGTTTGACATGGCTGTTGAAACTATTAGTATATATACGATAGATGATAGTTCCAACTTCATGCCCATAAAACAAGAGCCTATCAATGATACTATTAAAAATCAAAACATTTATTAAGTCTTTGTGGTTTCACGTAGCTGCTGGCCTACCTAAATCTACTCAAGAAGAGATAAACAATAGGCTTTACATATGCAAGGGGTGCGAACACTTTAATGGCTTAGACATGATGTGTAATCATTGTGGCTGCAGTTTAAGTAGTAAAAAAATATTTATGAATAAATTAGCCTGGGCTGATCAGGAGTGTCCAGTAGGGAAATGGCACAAAATTACTAGGAGTTAGTACAATGAAAACAATTGAAAAATCTAGATTAATTCTTGATAAAACACATGATATGTTTAATTCAATTAATGCTACGGTTCAAGGGGACCATAATGGATGTAGTGTTATAATACCAAATGTTTGTAACATAAAATCTAAAACATTTAATAATGGTTTCGCTTCAGAATTGGCGAAAAATTATTCTGCTTCTATTCAGAATTATGAAATTTTATCTGATTCGCAAAGAAAATTAGGATATTGTCAGATAGTAGAAGCCTATAAAAACAATAAATATAACCATAAATTATATATAGCAAATATGATGTGTCAAGTAGGTTTTAATTCAAGACAGTCTAATGCTAGAAAATTAAACTATTCTGCTATGAATATGTGTTTTTTAAAAATAGAACATTTTATACAAAACTATATTAAAGAAACACAATCCAATATACAAATTCATACGCATAAATATTTAGTAAATTATACTGGAGCAGACAATCGTTTCGTTGCTTATCTATTAGAAGACGTTTTTGATAATAGGCACGTTAGTATATACATGTAAAATGAATAAAATAATATCATTTAGTTTATGGGGAAATAATTCTAAATATACAGTTGGAGCTATTAGAAATGCTGAATTAGCTAAGACTGTATATCCAGGATGGAAATGTAGATTTTATGTAGCTAAAGATGTTCCTGATGATTGCATGTCTCGACTGTTACAAATAGACAATGTGGAAGTTGTTCATAAATGGGAGGAAGACCCCGATTGGAAAAGTTTATTTTGGAGGCATGAAACCTGCTGGGATGAGTCTGTAGATATTTCTATATTTAGAGATACGGACTCTAGACTAGGAGAAAGAGAAAAAGCAGCGGTAGACGCATGGATAAAAACAGATAAAACTTTTCATATTATGAGAGACCATCCTTTTCATAGATATACAATGTTAGGAGGAATGTGGGGATATAAGAAAAATTCTAAATATAATATGAAATCAATATTTGATAGCGCCGAAAGAACTAACCAATACGGTACAGATTATCAATTCTTTGCAGAAAAATTGTTTATAACAATAGCAGAGGACAAAATTACTCATGATGAATTTTTTGAGAAGAAACCATTTCCAACAATAAGACAAGATCAAGAATTTGTTGGTGAAGTTTTTGATGAAAATGATGTTAGACATCCAGAGCATTATTTATATATAAAGAAAATATTATGAAAAAATTGTTTGCTATAACATGTAAATATACTCCACAAAAAAGTTTTGTTTATGGTTCTGTAGATAACATACTAAAGCATCATCCTCATAGTGATATTGTTATAGTTGATTCTTGTTCTGAAGACAAAACATATTTAGCAGATTTACGATCCAGATATCCTACAGTTATGACCGAAGATGTGTGTAATCAAAACTACGAATATGGAGGAACAGTACATGCATTTAATAAATTTAAAAATAACTATGATGTATTTTTCTTTTTACAAGATACATTACATATAGTCAAACCTATATCATTAGATATTTTGAATGATAATACAGCATTGATGTTTGATGCTAATACTTCTGGTCTGCACTCAGATGCTGCTGCTAGAGAAAGATTTTTTAAGAAATTTCCACAGACAAGCCAAATGCCAGGATACGTGCCGCCAGAAGGTTTGTTTATGTGTCTTTGGAATTCTTTCATTATTACAAATAATGCATTTAATAAAGTGGTAAACTCTGAAATTTTTAAAACAGTTACTCCACCAGTAGATAAAATAGAATCTAGGATGTGGGAAAGACTTTGGTCTACAATGATAGCTAGTAATGGGATACAGATCAAAGTGATAGATACATCATGTAAAAATAAATTATGGGGAGGTCGTTCTTAAAACCTCTTGCAGTCATGAAGAAAACAGTTATCTTAGGAACCACCAACCATTATGATTATGTGTCGTGCTATAAGTATGTCGCACAAGCCTGGAATGCAATAGGTTGGGATACTTTAACGTTTTATATTAATCATGAATCAAATAAATTAATATCGGAATTTGATAATAATAAAATTGTAGAAGTGCCCAAAAGCAAGTATGGAGATATTATGTTGTCTCAAGTATATAGGCTGTTGGGTCATCATTATACTTCTGATAGTGATATCGTAATGACTTCAGATATAGATATGATGCCATTGAGTGATTATTGGAATATTGATCTTGACTTTGTTAACTGTTACGGGTATGATTTAACAGAGTACAAACACTATCCCATTTGCTATATAGCAGGAAACAAAGAGAATTGGGAAAAACTTATACCAGAAAAAAATGTAGATGATCTTTTAAATAAATATAATTGCGCAAATTCTAAAGACTTTGATGACTACTGGTATACTGATCAACACATCATAACTGAAAGAATAAAATTATCAGATTTGCCTATAAAAGAAATTAATAGAGGATTTGATAAATACCGTTTAGCTACAGGCAGAATAGACAGAGCAGCTTTAAATTATACGGCAAATATTCCTGAACAAAAAATAGATTGTCATTTACCTAGACCTTTTAATCAGCAAGTATGCGCACGCCTATTAAAAGAATATCATAATATTTAATATGAAAAAAATACTAATACTTATATTGTCTTGTAGATATTCTTCTTACGAATTTATTTCTTCTGAAGGAATAGAAAAAACCTGGAATAGTGTAATACCACCCAACATTGAGACATATTACTACTATGGAGGGTGCGAAAAGGCAGAACATAACGATAAGGAAATACATTTAACTTCTAGAGACGATTATGGGTTTATTACTCATAAAACAATCGAATGCTTAGAATATGCTTTGCATAACTTTGATTTTGACTATATCTTTAGGACTAATAGTTCTAGCTATATATATAAAGAAGGATTAAATAAATGGCTATCAGATAAACCATCAAATGAATTTTATTCAGCAGTAGTTGGGGACTATCATGGTGTTAAATTTGGTTCTGGTTCTGGATATACTTTATCAAGAGATCTTGTGGAAAAAATAGCCGCAAATAAATCAAAGATAGAAATGAATACGTTTGATGATGTTGCTGTGGGCAAGTTTTTAAATATGGAAATATTACCAGCACCAAGAAAAGACACAGGGTGTTTAACTTTTATAGACTATGAAGTAGATAAGCATTTTCATTGGAGATGCAAATGCGATCAGGACAGAAGAATAGATGTTCAACATATGAAAAATATACACAAGTTAATAGAGGAATAAAATATGTTAACTAAAGATGAGCACGGCATGTATCATTTTGATAGATATAAAGCTTCTTTATTTTGTTCTTTCTACAAAGGAGAAAAATTTATAAAAAGCTATTTACAAAATGTTATCGAACAATCTGTGTTTTTTGACTTAGAGTTTGTATTTCTTGATTGCGATTCTCCAGAAAATGAACAAGCAATTATCGAACCATATGTTAAAAAATATGAGAATATAAAATACTATAAATTAGATAAAGATCCCGGATTATATGCTGGATGGAACGAAGCCATTAAAAGATGCTCGTCACAAATTGTTGGGAATTGGAATATTGACGATAGGAAAAATAGAGACGGCTTGGAATTTATGTTAAAGAGATTTGAATCAGATGACGATCTAGATATACTATATGGGTTTACATACATCAGCAAAACGGCTAATGAAAAATATGAAGATAATTCCTTTGAAAATCTTTATCCATGTTTACCACATAGTTTAGAGAATTTATTTAAAAATAATAGTCCGCACTGTATGCCTCTGTGGAGAAAAAATTTGCACGATAGTCTAGGATTTTTTGATGAGAATTATAAAACAGCATCAGATGGAGATTTTTGGTTGCATTGTGCCATCGCAGGTGCTAAAATAGAAATGATCAATCATCCTGTTGGTCTGTACTTTCTTAATCCAGAAGGTAGATCAACTAATGAAGAGACTTTGAAAGAAATGGTAGAAGAAGTAAATCTTATGAGACAAAAACATTTTAATAATTTGGAGAACAGAAAATGATTTATGGGACATTGTTTTTTTTCCTTTGTGCATGTGGCATCATAGAAGGTTTGTGCAAGGATACAACTGTAGTTCATGCAGGCAAGAAGAAGACCAAGATCAACGACAACTATGTATTTTTTATAGACACATAATATGAATAGATTAAAAAATCAAAGAGCATATCTGGCTGGCGCTATGGATCGCGTTGCAGATAGAGGTAAAGGGTGGAGAGAAAATATTACTCCGTTCTTAGAGTCTTTAGGCATAATAGTATTTAATCCCATTACTAAACCAACAGATATAGGGTTGGAAGATAATGACAGTCATTTAGTAAAAACCAAACTTAAAAACGGCAAAAGATATGACGAATTAAGTTCTATGATGAAAGTAATCAGGTCTGTAGACTTAAGGCTGGTAGACATTAGTGATTTTCTAATAGTCAATCTAGATTTAGATATACATCCCTGCGGAACTTATGAAGAAATTTTTTGGGCCAACAGACAAAAAAAGCCTATTATTATACATATGGTTCAGGGTAAAGAGCATACTCCTGATTGGATATTTGGAACGGTACCTCACCAAATGATATACTCAGATTGGAATGATATTTATGGATACTTAGAGCATATTAATAGTTCAGAAAGTATGAACACCTATAATAGATGGTATTTTTTTAACATATGAAAAACTTAAATATATCAGCACCAATCAATAAAACAGGATATGGTGTTGCTAGTCTTAATATAATTAAACAACTTAAAAAGTTTTATAATATATCTTATTTCCCTATGGGAAGTATAGATATCGAAAATCAAGAAAACCACGATGAAGTAAAAGAAGTTTATGACAAACAATATGAATTTGATTACGGTGCTGACTATTTTAAGATTTGGCATCAATTTGATTTATCTAACAGGATAGGAAATAAAAAATCTAATTATAACGCATTGTCTTTTTTCGAATTAGATAAACTAAACGATGTAGAAAAACATCATATCAATTACGTTGATCAAATGTTTGTTACTTCTAACTGGGCTAAACAAGTACTAGAAGATAATGATATAAAAACAAAAATAAATGTTTCTCCATTAGGAGTAGACATGTCTGTGTTTGATTACAAGAAGTATAACAAACCGAAAAATGATAAGTATATTTTCCTTAATTTAGGCAAGTGGGAAGTTAGAAAAGGTCACGATATTCTTTATAAAATATTTGCTGATGCTTTACCAGAACAATATGCTGAGTTATGGCTCATGACAGCAGAGCATACTAATTCTTATTCTTCGAAAGAAGAGATACAAAAATGGCATCAAGTTTATAATAGGCCAAATATAAAAATTATTCCTTCAGTAAATAACCATGAACAAGTTGCAGAGTTAATATCTCAAGCAGATTGTTGCATATTTCCATCCAGAGCAGAAGGTTGGAATATGGAATTATTAGAATCCATGGCTATGAATAAACCGGTCATTGCTACAAATTATTCTGCACATACTGAATTTTGCACTAAAGATAACTGTTTTTTAATAGATATAGATGAGACAGAGCCTGCCCATGATGGCAAGGTATTTCAAGGGCAAGGCAATTGGGCTAAATTGGGACCGAAGCAGCTAGATATGTGTATAGATTATATGAGATATGTCTTGGCAAAAAGAATTAATACTAACAAACAGGGTTTGGAAACGGCTAAAAAGTTTTCTTGGGAAAATACAGCAAAAACAATTCATAAACATATAGGTTAAAAACATGCCACTACCTAAACATAAACCGGGTGAAGATAGAAATAAATTTGTCTCTAGATGTATGGCAGATCCCAAAAGTAAACAAGAGTTTCCAGACACTAAACAAAGGATCGGTTACTGCGTTAAAGAAGCCAAAGAAGATAGCAAAGGTTCGTCTTTGATAGAAGATGTTCATGATAATTTATTAGCTTCTAATTGCTCTTGGGACGATGAATGGGATGAGTTTACTTGGGAGGTCCAAGCTTCCGAAGTTTATGATGAAGATGGCAAGGCATTAGGGGCAGAATATCAAGGACGCAAAGTTACACTTAATAAGCCTTTCCGCACTCCTGACGGTCCAAAGAAAAGAAGTGTTTATGTTAAAAACGATAAAGGTAATGTAGTCAAAGTCAATTTTGGCGATCCTAATATGAAGATTAAAAAGTCTGATCCAGCAAGACGCAAAAGTTTTAGAGCTAGACACAATTGTAGTAATCCTGGTCCTAAATGGAAAGCCAGATACTGGTCTTGTAAAGCCTGGTAATTCACAATAAACAGAGATAATATATTATGATAAATTTACCAAGAGGCGAAACAGTTGTTCTTAAAGCAGAAGATCAAGACTATGACAGAGGTCTGTTGGTAACACTATTAGATGATGGTGGCTATAAAGTAGCATATTGGTACAATAAACCAGATAAGCCTGCACCTGTAGAAATACTAGTAGACAACAAAAGCATTAAGAAAGATGCAGAAATTGTCGAATTAAAATATCATCCAGAAGGATATACTGGAGCAGGATTAATAGAACAAATAAATAAACAATTTTCATCAGACGAAACAAAAACAACGGAGAATACTAATGAACTATAAAAAAATACTTGATGGGGTACAGCAACAATTAGCCAAAGAAGATGAGCCTCTTGTGGATAAATTGCCAAAAGAAGCAAAAAATGAAACAGAGAATAATAAGGAAGCTAATGAGCAAAGAAAAAAGATAGAAGAACTTAGACCTAAAAATCCTAGCAAAGATGCCCCTATTGATGGAGAAACTGTTGCAGAAGAGTCTGTAACAGAGTATAAAAAAGATTTTTTAGAAATGAACGTCGGTGCTTTAAATTCTATTGTGAGTAATGCACAACAAATTCTAGCTTCCATAGAAGACGAAAACGTAAAAAACAACTTGACAGAAAGCTGGCTACAGGGTAAAATTGCTATAACAGAGGATTACATGACAACTATTCATGATTTTGTAAAGTATAGTCCTTCTGATGACGATAAAGAAGATATGGCTCCTGCAAGTTTGTGGGAAAATATCAGAAAGAAAAAGCTTCGTGAAGGCAAGAACTATAAACCGGCTCAACCCGGAGATAAAGACAGGCCAACACCAGAAGCTTTAAAAAAGGCGCAGAAGAAAAGTAAAAAGTAAAATAATAATTTAGGACTTTAATTTAAACTAAGGATTAATAAAATGGAAAAAGAATTTGATACTTTGCATGACTATATAGCTTTGGCCAAAAAGACTATATCTAAATTTGGCCCAAGATTTTATAAAAACCTATCAACAGAAATGTTAAAAAGCGAAGATGCTGTTTCTGATGTAGCTACAGCTTTAATGTATGCAGATTGGAGATACGACGAAACCAGAACAGGTAAGACAGGACTTAAGAAGACAAAATATTCCTATCGTAACCAATGTGCTATTTGGGCAATAAAAACATATATTACTCAGAAATATAAAAACAATAGTAAAAATCAGTATAGTTTAGATTTTGAAAGCAATGAGAAAAGTTTAAACGAATATGTAATTGATAAGAAAACTAAAACTCCGTTAGAATATACTATTGAGAAAGAAAGCAAGAATAATCTATCTAAAGATATTGATAATTTAATTTCTTCAGGATATATTACAGACAAGCAAAAAGAACAGATCATATTATATTATTTTAACAACAATACACTTGCTCAAATAGGCAAGCGATTTTCGATATCTAGAGAAGCTGTGCGTCAAAATATCAAAAGAGCCTTCGAATCTATTAGAAAATATGACCAAAGTACAAATTGATTTATATGTATTAATATATAATCCTAAATATCAGGATTTTAATGTATTATCTTTGTCTGAACAAGCCATTTCCATACCAGCTTGTGCATTTGAAAATAGCAAAAGCATTAAAGAACAATTAGATAATTTATTAACAGCTTATGCAGACAGCGGAATTCCTGCTAACTATAGACTATATAATAATATGTTTATAAAAGATACTTTACATTGTGTATATTTTACTACTATACCAGAAAATAGTAAATTAAACAAACAAACCTTTTTACTGTCAGTTAAAAAATATGGCATTTATTCTCCAAATATACAAAAAATTATGCAACTTATTTGTTAGAAACAAAGATATAGAAAAACAAGAAGATCTTGTCTCTATAATATCTATAGATATAGATGAAAATAATAAAAGAGTATTAAGCATATATTTACCAGAAAATTTACAAACAGATGATATTATTGGTGTGGCAGAAGTTTATGCTAAAGCTATTATAGATATGAGTAATGGTCAAATCGCTAAAGAAACAGTTGCTGCTTTGAAAAGTAATTTAGACCACAATAACCATCAACAAAAACTGTTTATAGATAATGTTGTTTATTCTTGGTCCTACATGTCTGCTTTTGAGAAACAGTCTGCTGCTTTAGTAGACGCTGAACCTGTCGTAAAACCTTCTATGGTATTTAAAAATCAATGATAGACGAAGACTACATAGAGGAAGAACTGCCTCAAATCATATGGGAAAAGTGGTATTCTCCTTTTGGAGAAGACGATATTGATATAAAAGACCAAATTATGGAAGATATGATGGACCAGTTGACTCAAGCAATGTCTCAAAAAAACGAAGAAGATCTTGATAATGAACTAGATTTTCAATTATCTCAAAACCCAAAAAACTTAGGTAAACAACAAAAGTATATGATGACCCCAATGGGTATCATGCCAGTTACTGAAAATACAGAAAGTAGTAAGATTTTTAATTTTTGGACAGGGCATACAAATTTCGACATATGTCAAATAGTAGCCAGAACTATAGAAAAGTGTGAGGGTGTTGAATCTTTAGATGTGTTTACTAGATATCGTTTTAGGATTAGTGTTGGCAAGGCATTTAAGGACTCTAGTGTTATGACTAATATTAATGAAAAGGTTTACAAAATACTATAATGTCAAATCAAGAATCAGATATATTAAATGATTTCCATAATTACTGCATCAATCCTAAAAAAAGAGAAATTTTTTTACACAACTATTATAGTTCTGATGATGATAATCCTGGTGTTGAGTGGAAAATGGCTAGTGTTTTTCTTAAAAATTTAAGATCATTAGAAATTAAAAGTTATGATCCTATAACTATACATATGCATAGCATAGGTGGTCAATGGGCAGATGGTATGGCTATTTTTGATGCTATTAAAATTTGTAATTCTTACATCACAATGGTATCATATGGACAAGCAGAATCTATGAGTAGTATTATTTTACAAGCTGCTGATTTGAGACTAGTAACTCCCAACTCTTATTTTATGGCTCATTTTGGCAGTAGTGGTATTGAAGCAGATTTTTTAAATGCACAAAATTGGATTAAATATGAAAAATATTTATGTGGTGTGATGCTAGATATATATTCCGCTAGGTGTGTTAAAGGACAATTTTTTAAAGACAAATATGCTAAACCGGATATCAATAAAGTTAAAAATTATTTATACAAACAATTAAAAGAGGGAGACTGGTACTTGAATGCCGAAGAGTGTGTTCATTATGGTTTTGCAGATAAGGTGATTACGAACTGGGCTGTTTTGCAAGCGTAGTTATTAGTTTAGTGTATAATACAATAGAGGTTATCATAACTCTAATACTAGATTAACAATTATGAATATAGAATTGCAAATGTTGGACGAAACTTTGTCCAATAAAAATATTAAAGATATGTCGGATGCAATAGATGCGTTAAATATTAACAAAATTTGTGTACTACCGTCTCAAATATCTATTTTTAGAAAATATTTATCTAATAAAATTAAATTATCAACAATGTTAGATTTCCCTTTCGGAATTTTATCTACAAAAACTAGAAATGATTTAGTAACACAGTATATTAAAGCTGGAGTAGATAGTGTAGAAATTTTAGCACCATCTTATATGATGATAAATAAGCAATATGTTGGTCTTAAAAATGATATTGTTTCTAATTATGAGTTGTGTTTAGAAGCTAAGATCGATATATCTTATGTTCTAGAGTACAGAACTTACTCGTATGACCTCTTATATAGAATATGCAAGATACTTACCACAAATAATATAAACTCCCTTTATATCTCCACTGGACACAAAATAGACGATATCTATGATCATTTAATAGCTATTGCTATGATACAAAAAAATGTTCCTGAAGCAAATATTGTTCCAAATGGCCATATTTTTAGCCAGAAACATGCTGATTTAATACAAAATACTAAAATACCCACGGTTAGATTGCATTCTATGAATTGTGTTGAGCTATTCCAGGGGTAAAATCAATAATTTGGGGTATTATAAAATACATAACGTTATTTGTATACTGTAAATTTTTTACACATATTCCATGGAGAAAATATAATGTCAACAACAACAGCCAAAGGTAGTGGGTCTACTGATAATGATGGCGGTGCTGTCCTTTCTGGTGGTACTACAACCGTATTAACTCGCGCAACTTTAGGCCTAATGGAAGGTATCGACAATAAACCTGTTGATGGTGGTGATGCTGATAAGGCACTCAGTGCTGGAACTTTTGCTTTCGATAATAATAGTCCAGTTGCTAAAAGAGTAACAAAAACTCTTTCTGGTGTTTCTAAAACCTTTCTACAATCCGGTGCTGCTGCACCTGCGACTAGACGTCAGGTTGCTAAAATTGAAGGTTTAACAACAAGCAAAGTAACAACTGCTATCAGAAATGGTAAATTTAATAGTGTTTCTGGAGTATTTGATGGTGGATTTCCAGAAAGTTCTGCAGACAGCTTTGGTACTGATGATGCTGTAACTTCTAGCGAACTACAGTACATGTACGGCAATCCAATTGCTGCAAGTGGTTCATATGGTGGAGATAACACCACTTCATTAGTTTAGTTTTTATTGCGATTTTATAGGCCAGTAATAGTGTATAGAATACTATTGCTGGCTTATTTTATATACGGAGACTAAACATGGCAGATCCAAATACAGTTGGACATTTTTTTGAAAACTTAACGGTTTCTATGGTTAGTATCATTATTACTCTTATTGGATTTTGGACTACTTTTATTAAGGGATTAGTAAGCAGAAAAGAAGTCGAAGAGATGATGAGAACACAAACACCTTATGTCCAAGACAGACAAATAATTATGGAAAGATTAAATGTAAATAAGGAAAATCAAAAAAACTTTGCTGAAGCACTACAAAGAAATACTGAAGTAATGAATGAATTAAGAATACAGATAGCAACTTTAACCCAAACCCTAGAGACCATAGAAGCTAGGATGGAAAGATAATATGCCAGATAAATTTATTCAAAAAGCTGACAGCAGCAAAGACTTTAATAATGGAGGCATAGTTTATAATGCTACTGGTGGTGGAGACGATTTTCCTAATGGTCCAGACAATAATTTGTCTGAAACTAATCAACAAAAGAAATTGATGAATTTAACAGAGCATTTGCATCCAGAACCATCATTACCTCCCCATTACAGAACATGGGAAGAATATTGGGCAACTGAACCCGAACTTGGTCCAAGTGCTACAGTCAATAATCATGCACAGGTAGACAGTGGAGGATATGGAATTACGTATGGAGCTGATGATTATAAAAACAACGGACCTTGTCCTGATGGCTCTCCTAGAAATAAATATTATCCTTCTCCAGATGAAAATAGAAATGGCTGTTGTGGTGCTCAAACTAAAGCTTCTCTAACCCTTGAAAACTTTTTTCGCAAAACTTGGGACTATGATAATGATCGAAATTTTGCACAACAAGATGCCCAAAAGTTTTTAGACCATATGAAAGATGAGACATCTCTTGCTGAGAGTCCTAACATATTTCCAGCAGGCTATCTTCTATGGATCATACACGCAGCTATGACCCACGGGAGAGACGGAAAATGCGATTGTTGGAAACCGTTGATAGGAGTAACTGATCTTTTTGGAGGTATGATTGCCCGTAAAGCTGCTATTAAAATTCTTTATCTTACAAAAGGTGCGTTAGGTTTCAGAAGGCTATTTGCACGCTCACTTCGTTCTGAGATGTACAAAGATGGATATGTACTTTTAGAGGGTCTGTCTGACGCCGATCTGCTCCAGTGGTCAAAAGATGCTATGGGTTCAGGTCGGAAAACTCTTCTAGTTGGTGTGGAGAGAATAGGTGGTGGCACGATGACTATAAAGGTCAATATGTATGACCAATTGAACCATGTCTTTTATCAAATCTTCGGCCACACTATTATGGCATTTATGCAGTTGAGCCTAATGGTTCCGAAGAGATGTTATGGAAGTAATGCTGTTTTAAATTGGAAAACATGTGAGTGTGAATGTCCTCCAGATCATTTTGAATGCACCGCAACAAAACTTGGAGGAAATGTTGACGCTTCTTGGCTTTATGATCTTATTGCGCCGAATTTTGTGCCAACAGCAAATGAACTTAAAGCGTGTAGACATTGTGATTGTGATTTGAAAGTAGGAGATAGTGTTACTTCTGTTATAGTATATGGAGGCTGGAACACGTGTATGTGCGACTCCTGTATAGACGGAACAACATTCAAGTTAGGTGCAGGATGTTCGTGTTATAAAGAATTTAATAGACCTCCGCTACCAGCAGGCGTAAATCCGGGCGACTATACACCTGGCATAGGTAAGCAACCCGGAAGATGTGTAGATAATGATATAATAACAGTTGAAACTGCTCTTGGAAAATCGTGGGATGGACAAAAATGTGCTTATACATGCCCACCAGGAACTCATGTAGCAGACGGAAAATCTCCCGACGGCTGTTCTAGATTACAAGACAATCTTGGCACAACAGCTCCTAGCAAACATCATTATTTGTATAGAACCGGTTGTAACTATGTGTGTGATGAGAGAGCAATATCAGAAAATTGTAGTAATTTCGCTAATGGTGACGCTTCTTCTTTTCCTCCGACCTGCGATGCTGGCTACGTTTGGGATGGTCAGGCACTCGGCTGTCTGTGTAGAGAAATACCTTCTGCGTGTCCTTCAAGCGACCCTGTATGTAAAAGAGATGATATTCTTAATGGGGAAGTAGTCCAGGACGGAGAGGGCAACGGCGGTACAAGGTTCTTTTTCAGAGGCTGTAATGGGTGTACTGGTAATGTTCCAGGGCCAAACAATATGGACATTGAATTCTCAAACCCTGGAAGTGTAGATGCAATGAGAGCCTTAATAGCTGGTTGGGCTGGCGATGTTGTGGAACGGGAAGGACAGGAGAATTACCGAATTTGTGTTACCAAATCCGGAGGACCAATTTATTACTGGACCTGGTATGCTTACGATTGCGAAGCCGAAGGTTGCGGTCCATGTTCATAAAGGATTAACATTCTTTTATGGTGTAATAA
>JGI24005J15628_10000375_pt1 | contig 26051 bp, 19 predicted proteins | sample LinPmetageLP40_FD_15628 | JGI IMG/M metagenome (IMG submission 15628)
AGTGATTTATATCAAGATCACATTCATTGGCCTTTTTATAAATTAACTCAAAATATAATCCATACTTTTAAATTTTATTATACTGAAGTTGAAAATTTAGAAGATTTACAACATGAATTAATGGTTTTTTTATTAAGTAAAATCCATTTATTTAATCCTGAAAATGGAGCTAAAGCATATTCTTATTTTGGAACTATAGTAAAACGTTGGTTAATAGTATATAATACTAAAAACTATGGTAAAAAAATTCAAAATATACAAATAAATGACATTAATAATTATTCAAATTTAGACCAATTATCCCCTGGATTTATAACATCTCCCAAAATGGAAGAAGGCATTTCAGCATTTACAGAAAAGGAATCTGAACATGATGATTTGGCTATGAAAGGTTACAAATATGAAGATAAATTATCTATATTTATAGACCAATTTGTTAAGGATTGTACTGATAGAATATATACTATTTTTCCTAAAGGAAATGATGCTCAAATAGCAGATGCCATTTTAGAATTATTTAGAAAAAGAGAGAATATAGATATATTTAATAAAAAGGCATTATACATTTATATAAGAGAAATGGTTGATGTTAAAACCCCTAAAATTACTAAAATAGCTAATGTTTTATATAAAATATTTAAAGAAAAATATTTAGTATATCTAGAACATGGTTATTACCCTTCCTCAAAAATATAATTTTTTTATATTTATAACCAAAAAATATGGGACAGTTAGATTCAATAATATTTGGTGATAAAAAATTTTCGGACATTTTAGAAGAAATTTATAACAACCAACGAAAAAAATCAGAACAAGTAACAGCATTAATATCTGAGTTAAAACCATTAGTACAAGAAATAGGAGATGCTACTCTTATTGTACCTTTAATTAAAGAATATATGGAAATTGGTGTTAAAAATGATGATGCATTGATTAAAATGGCTACTATTATACAAAGAGCAGTAAATACAGAGAGTGAAGATGGTGGATTTGGTATAAGTGATGAAGAAAAAGATCAATTAATGGCTGAAATGGAAAAATTACAAGTTAAAAAAGAAGATTAATGGCTGTTAGACCTACAACATCATTAGCAAATCAAGGATCAAAATCCTCATCTGGAGCAGGTTCAGGTGGAGTATTTTCTGGGAGGGTTATGGCTGTAATGTTAGATGATCAAACAAATGCTCAAGCCTTTAAAGATTTTGGAGAGTGGAGTTCGATGGGATGTTTATTTTTTGATAAATTAAATAAACCAAATGCATCTCCTCAATTTACATCTGATAACTTTGCAAGACCACTATTCCCCAATCAATCAATAGTACCACTTGAAAATGAAATAGTTTATTTAATGTCTTTACCTAATAGTAATGTACAAGAAAATGTAAATGAAGTTGGTTATTATTATTTTCAACCTATTAATATATGGAATAGTGTACATCATAATGCAATACCAGATCCTATTACTGGAACTATCTTACCTCCATCTCAACAACAGGATTACGAAGAAACACAAGCTGGGGCTGTAAGAAGAGTAACAGATGGTGGAACTGAAATTGATTTAGGTGATACATTTCAAGAAAAATTAAGTATTAGAAATCTTCTCCCTTATGAAGGAGATAACATATTTCAAGGTAGATGGGGAAATACCATTAGATTAGGATCAACTGTTTTAGATCCAAAAATAACAAATCCCTGGTCACGTGATGGTGAAAATGGAGATCCTTTAATAATAATAAAGAATGGCCAACATGAGGAAGATACAGATCCTTGGGTACCTCAAATAGAAGATATTAATACAGATAAATCTAGTATATATTTAACTTCTACTCAAGCTATTCCTATAGAAGTATCAAGTAAAAAATATAATTCTTATTTTTCTCCACCTACATCTACTGATAAGTTTGTGGGAGAACAAGTAATATTAAATTCTGGAAGATTATTATTTAATTCTAAAAGTGATTCAATTTTATTAAGTTCATTTAAATCAATTAATTTAAATTCTTTAGAAAGTATTAACATAGATTCACCTGAAACTGTAATCCAATCAAAGAAAATTTTATTAGGAGATAAATATGCTACTGAACCTATTATTTTAGGTGATAAATTCTTAGCAGATTTTCAAGACTTATTAATGAAAATGATTTCATTAACAGCAGCATTACAGACACCAATAGGATCAGGACCCCCATTTGCTATTAATGGGGCTATTCCTGTACCAGCAGTGCAAGTACAACAATCAGCTCAAAAAATGATAGGTCAAATAGCTCAATATAAATCTAAAGTAAGCAAAAGCAAATAATGGGTTTAGAAAAAGTAATAGTAAAACAAGTAGTTAAAGTAGCTAAGGATACTGGTAAGTTAGAAACTGCTCTTTCTTTAATGGATGAAAAGATAAAAGGTTTAGGAAGAAATGCTATTGAAAAAGCTGGGATAGATCCTTCAACTTTACCTATTAATTTAGATGATCTTTTAGAGGGAAGAGCAGATGATGCTGGGTCGTTATTAACACCTCAAGCAATTTGTAGTGTACCTCCTTTAACCCAATCCCAAAAAGAAGAAGCTATATCTAATGTAGATAATACCTTAACAACTCTTAATAATATAATTGAAAATAAAAATAAAATAGCAATAGCATTACAAACTATACAACAACCGTTACGAACATTAGATGCATCAGCATCAGCATTAGATAATATTATATCTACAGTAAAGGTAGCTATAAAAGTAATAAAAGCTATTCCAATACCTACATCAGTCCCACCTGGAGTAGGTATCCCTATAAATGTTTTAACAATACTTTCAGATTCTTTAGATCAGTTAGATAAATTATTAACATATGGTAAGGGAGTTACAACTGTTGTGCCTTTATTAATTAGAGCGGTACTTAACATGATCACTGCTATTATTAATAAATTAAATTCTTTAGAATCAGTTATAGAACCAACAATAATTACATTACAATTTGTAAAAACAATATCAGAAGTAGGGGACCAATGCCCCAATTTACCCCAAGATGAAATAAATAAAGTAAAAACAGCAATTATAGCTACTATAACAGAATCTATTGCGGCCTCTGGTGAAAATTCATCTTTGGGGGTAAATGTATCATCAGATGAACAATTAGCATCTCAATTAACACCCAATGCATCACCTGGGATATATTACAAAGGATTTAGATTAACATTAGAAAATGAACCTGATAATGAATTTTCCTTTCCATCAAGAAGAATATCAGCTACAAGGGATTTTGCAAAAGATCCTTCTACACAATATATTTATGGGGGGTTAAAAGAATTAGGTGGGTTTAAAGCACCAAAGATATTAGGTGTAATAACAATATACAATGCTCCCGAAAGAGAACCTCAAGGAAGATATTCTTACAGTGCTTCTACTCAAGTTTTATTTGAAGAAATGAAATATGCTATTGATTTATATGTAAATAAAATATCAGTAAGTAGAAGAGTTGAGAATGAAATTCTAAGAGAAATTCCAACTGGGGGAGGTGAAAATCTACCTTTAAATCCATTTGGACCAAATGGTGAAAATAATTTAAATCCTTATGTTTTAAATGGTCCTAATATAGTAACTCCTGTAGATGAATTTACAGGTAATCAAGTATCAGGAACAATAGTAGTTAATGAACCTATTAGGGTGATAATGACAACTAATGGTGGAAATACATCAATGAGTTTAACCAATACTATAATTACATTTCAAAAAGGAAATAAACCTATGAATGCCCAATTAAGTCGGGAAGCATATGTTACAAGAGGTATTGTTTCATCAACAGCTCCTTCAATATTAACAGAAAAAGGTATATGGAATTATACTATGACAATAGTAGAAAATCTTGGAAATACTGGTAACCAATCCAATTTTCAAATAATGCCTGTTTTACCTCAAGGAGGTGATAATAGCGGAGGTGGAAGTGGTGGAGGTGTAGGTAATGACACTGTAATTATAAATAGTGACGATAGTTCCACTACTTTACTATAAAAAATATAAAAACTTAATATTTATAAATAAAATGAAGACATCAGCATTAAAAGCAATTATTAAAGAATCAGTAAAAGAAGCAATTCAAGAAGAATTGAAAGAGATTTTATTGGAAGCTGTTAAAACTCCAAAAGTTATATCACAAATACCAGTTGCACCTGTAGTTGAAAATTATACCCCACCAACTCCTACGCAACCTGTAATGTCCGCAGAAGATAAAAGAACAGCATATCAAAATATATTAGGAGATACAAATGCAACTTTAAATAGTAGTAATGCTCATTCATTTCAACCTCAAGCAGGGATGGATGTAGCTAACGGTACACTACCAGCAGGGGAAGTAGATATGTCTCAAATAATGGGATTAATGAATAATAAATAATGGCAAGAATTATACAAAATAAATGGCCTATAGATCTACAAAAAAGTAGAGCTATTGGTTTTGGCTTTCCCTTAAATGGGGATGCTGTTTTTGTGCCAACATATTATACAAGAGATCAAATAAAGGCAAATTTAGTAAATTATTTACTAACAAATAAAGGAGAAAGAGTATTTAAGCCTAATTTTGGGGCTGATTTAAGAAGTTTATTATTTGAAAATATGCAAGATATTTCAAATGATGACCTAAAAAATACAATTCAAGATGATATTACTTTATTTTTTCCAAGTGTAATAATTAAAGAAATTAAATTTAATAACATACCAGATGAAAATACTGTTAACTTTACATTAATATACCAGATTGTGAATTTTGGGGTAAACGATGAAATAAACATATTATTACAATAATGAGCAAACTAAATAGAGACATAAGATATATAGATAGAGATTTTGATACTCTAAGAAATAATTTAATACAGTATTCTAGAACATACTTTCCAGATACTTATAATGATTTTACTGAAACTTCAACTGGGATGCTATTTATGGAAATGGCAGCATATGTAGGTGATGTTTTATCTTTTTACTTAGATAATCAAATCCAAGAAACATTTATACAAAAAGCAAGACAAACAACAAATTTATATTCTTTAGCTTATTCTATGGGGTATATTCCGAAAGTAACAACAGTAGCATCTGTCGAATTAGACTTTTTCCAACAACTACCATCAAAATTAAGTGCAAGTGTTTATGTCCCGGATTATGACTATGCTTTAGTAATACCTGAAAATACACAAATTTCTTCAAATGTAGATTCAAATATGAATTTTATAATAGAAGATGCAGTAGATTTTCAATCTTCTAGTTCATTAGATCCTACAGAAACTTCAATATATCAAATATCAGGTGTTAACCCAACATATTTCCTTTTAAAGAAAAAAAGAAAAGCTATATCAGCTACTGTAAAATCACAAACATTTACTTTTAATAATTCAGTAAAATTTGACACTAGAAATATTATATCAGGTAATATTATAGGCGTATTAGATGTAATAGATAGTGATGGTAATATTTGGTATGAAGTGCCTAATTTAGCGCAAGAAAACGTATTTAATTCGATTAGAAACACAAATACAAATGACCCCAATTATTCAATAGATACTGAGGTTCCCTATTTATTAGAATTAAAATCAGTACAAAGAAGATTTGTAACAAGATTTTTAAATGAAAATACTTTACAATTACAATTTGGAGCAGGTAGTACACGAAATGTAGATGAAGAAATAGTCCCTAATCCTGATAATGTTGGTTTAGGATTACCATTTGAAAAAACAAAACTAACAACCGCATTTTCTCCTTTAAATTTTGTGTATACTAATACTTATGGTATTGCTCCTTATAATACAACTTTAACTGTAAGATATCTAACAGGAGGAGGCGCATCAGCAAATGTAGAAGCTGGGGTATTAACAGCTGTAGATGATACAAATATTACTTTTATTAATCCGGATTTAGCAGATACTACTTTAGCTGATAATATATTTAGTTCTGTAGCATCTAATAATGTAAGAGCAGCTGATGGTGGTATGGATGGAGATACAGTTGAAGAATTAAGACAAAACTCATTAGGTAATTTCCAAAATCAATTAAGAACAGTAACATCTCAAGATTATTTAATTAGATCATTATCTATGCCTTCTAATTTAGGAGTAGTTGCAAAAGCTCATGTTCAACCTAATAAAGTAGGAGAATATGAAGCTGGTACTTTACCTTCTGTTTTAGATTTATATATTTTAACTTATGATATAAATAAAAAATTAAGAACTGCATCTGATATTTTAAAAAGAAATCTTCAAACATATCTATCAGAATATAGAATGATAAATGATTCAATTAAAATTAAAGATGCATATATAATTAATATAGGTGTAAATTTTGAAATAATAGTAAGACCAAATTTTAATAATGCTGAAACTATAACAAAATGTATAGATTCACTAACGTCATTTTTTAAAATAGATAAATGGCAAATTAATGAACCTATTATGATGAAAGATATTTCAGTACTTTTAGATAAAGTACAAGGTGTTCAAACTGTAAATAATATAGAAATTGTTAATTTAGCAGGAGAAAGTTTAGGTTATAGTAAATTTTCATATGATGTTAATGGATCTACTATAGATAATGTATTATATCCATCAATTGATCCAATGGTTTTTGAAGTTAAAAATCCAACTCAAGATATTAGAGGTAGAGTAGTACCAATATAAAAAAAAACTATGGCAATATATAAAATTTTTCCTACAAAAGATACATCACTATATAGTGAAAAAAAGGCAATGAATACCGGTTTGGATGAGGTAATAGAAGCATCAACTTATCTTAAAAATAGCAATCCACAAGTTAGTAGATATTTATTAAAATTTTCACAACCAGAAATTAATGGTTGGGTTAACACTTATATATCAGGATCAGGAGTAACAGTACTTAATACAGATATAGGTGGATCTGATCTTTTATATGATCAAACAATGACATCATCTGCTAACTACCCAACACAATCAGATGGTGTAGGATATATAACACCTTCATGGGATTTAATACCATCTTCCTCAACAGGAAATGGAAGAGGACAACATTTTAATGTTCAAACACATGGAACTTACTTTATACCTAATAGAGATATAGTAGATGATTTAGTAATTACTCCTACATTTACAGCAAATGATGGTACTTATGGTCCTTTTATTATATCAAATGATGATGTACAAAATACAGTTACAACATCTTCTTTAAGTGCTTCAATAAATTTAGTAGTTAAAGATAATAAAGTAATATCTGCACCCATAGTAAATAATGGATCTGCTTCATATGTAAGTCAAGATTATTTTTCATATTTTGATAATAATGATATTTATTTAACACCTGCAGCTATAGATTCAACTGTAGGAGCAGGAGTATTTACATTTGCTGCAGCTTATCCTGATGATACTTTTTATTTTAAAATTCATGCTGATGATTTAGTAACAACAGTTACAGTTTTAGAAGCACAACCACCTTATGGAATAGGTTACAGACCCGGAGATAAGTTAATATTTAAATCTGAATCATTTGTAGGTTACCCAATGTCAGATGATATAAAAATAACATTATCATCACCAGCCATATCGTCATCTAATTGGAGTGATAGAGAATTTGGAGTAGATTTAAGAAACTCAGCGGCAGTAGTTAATGGTTTAAATATAGATCAAGAATTAAAAGTATACCCAATATCAGGAAGTTGGGGAATGGGTAGTGGTAAATTTTTCAATAAACCCCAAACTACAGATGGTGCAAGTTGGATATTTAAAACTTATTCTGGATCAGATGCTGGTGCTTTAAAATGGCAAACTACAGGGGTATATGGAGATAAAGCAACTGCTTCTTTTATAGTAGGAGAAGAAGGAGGAGGTAATTGGTATACAGGTTCAAATGTTAATTTAAATGTTATTCAATCTCAAGTATTTTCATATGGTATAGGTGTTGATTTAAATGTAGATGTAACAAATACTATAAAAACTTGGACAACTAATTCTTTAAATGATAATAATAAGGGTTTTCCAAATGATGGTTTTTTAGTAAAACAATCAAGTTCAAAAGAATTCATTAATAGTAAGGCAACTACAGCAACTTTTAGATATTTTTCGATTGATACAAATACTATATATCCCCCATTATTAGATTTAAAATGGAATGATTATTATTATGATACAGGATCTTCAAGTAATACTATATTAACAACACCTGAAGCATTTATGTCTATTTATAATAATAATGGTACATATTATTCTCAAAGTGTTGAAAGATTTAGAATAGCAGCTATTCCTAAATACCCAGATGTAGTTTTCCAAACATCATCATTATACACAACTAATTTTTATTTGCCAAAAGATTCATCTTCATATGCTATTAAAGATACAGATACTAATGAATTTGTAATTCCTTTTGATAATACTTACACACAAATTAGTTCAGATGCAACTTCTAGTTATTTTGATGTTTATATGAATGGTTTAGAACCTGAAAGATATTATACAATTTTAATAAAAACCGTAGTTGATGGAACTACTCACGTATTTGATCAAGACACAATATTTAAAGTAGTCAATGGATAATTATAATGATATAGAAAAAAAAGCAGTTGATTTTACAAATACTAGTGAATTAGTACTTGTAGGAACTGCAAGTATTCCTCAAGAAGGAACTAATGTAACTTTAATTAGAACAGCATTTAATAGAGAAGCATTTGATGCTACTATTAATACAAAATTTACTGAATTGGGAGTAGCAGAAGAAGATTTAAGTTTTTTTGATCCTAATTTGGCTACTGTAGAAGATTTTTTTAATATATATAACAATTTATTTTTTATTATCCCTGATTTTGGGGAAACAAATTCACATGAATTTTTAATTAAAGAAAGTAGTGAAAAAATAGAATATCAAGCAAATCAAGAAGAAATTCAAGCTTTGTTAGATGAAATAGCGGAATTAAGAGAAACAAATTTACAATTACAAGTAGATATGGCTGGAATATTAGGAGCTAAAAAAGAAATAGATAGAGCTTTAGTAGAAGCTAATAGATTTGAAAATGTAGAAACTACAGGATAAAAATGGCAAAAGAAATACCTATATCATCTTCAATGCAACAAGTAAACCCATCATTATTATTTGATGATGGTTTTGAATTACAAAATAACTCAGTAATTCCAAGTTCTAACTTCTCAGGTTCTTTTACTGAAGGAGTAAATAATATTGAATTTTATATATATAATGCTCAAAAGAATATACAATATTCAAATTATAATTTTTCAGACTATCAAATAACTGCAAATTCACTACCTGCAGGAACCCCACCCGTTGGTCAAACTCAACAACAAGCTTTAACTGGATCTTATACAACAAATGAGGTAAGTATAAACCCTGAAAGTGATATATATAACGCTGGATACGGAAATGGTACCTTATATGGTGTTTATAATTTTGTTAATTATCAATTAAATTCAAACGCATTTGGAAATGGAGATCAATATTACTTATCAGAAATTTCAGGAGATAGAACAGAAATAAGAATAAAATCAAATTATATATCAAATGATCAAATTCAATTATCATATATTCAATTTGAACAAACTATAGTATCAACAGATTTTTTTGATGAGTTTTATATTTCCTTTGGAGAAAATGAATACCATATTGGTATAAATAGCCAATTAGAATTTGGTAAAGGTCAACCATCTGATGAAGATTATATACAATCATCAGTTTTAATAAAGTTATATGATGCTCTACCCCCAAATTATCAAATAGGGGATGAATTATATGTTGTTACTAAAACAGCAGAAACTCAAGTATTCGAAGTAGAATTTGAAGCTGATTTAAGTGTAATTGATGATACTATAAGTCTAAAAGGCCCTAACACTAATCTATCAATTAAAGATTTTATAAATAATTCAACAACTTATAAAAATAAACAAGAATTATTAGGTACAAATTCAACTGGTTCTAAAGACCAGTTTATAAATGTTTTAAATAGAAAAGGAATTACATTAACTCCTAATTATTCTACTTCATCATTTGGAGAATTTGTAAATTTTTCTTCTGCAAAACAAAGAACACAAAACTTTTACGAAAAATTATCTAGAATACAAACATATGAGAATGATATAAATAATATTAACCCAATCACATCATCAAATGATACATCTGAAGTTTCATCTAGTATAGCTAGTTTGTATACTAAAATAGAAAATGAAATAAAAAACTTTGATGGTTGGGATTACTATTTATATTATAATACATCTTCTGATTCATATCCAAAAGATACATCAGATGGGCAAATATATCCTTATCGTCTTTTAAATACTGGTAGTGCTACAGCTTTAAGATGGTTAGGTAGTGATGTTGAAAATGATCAATATTATGGGGGAACTTTATTCTCGGCTTCTAGATATGATGATAATAATCAAAATTGGTTATATTATACAATACCTACTTTCATTACAGAACAAAGTAATAATGACAATTATGTTGAATTTTGCAATATGGTTGGTCAATCTTTTGATGAGTTATGGTTATATACAAAAACTATAACAGCAAAATTAAATACAACAAATGTATTAGATGAAGGAGTTCCTTTATCATTAGCTGATGATGTAATTACATCTTTGGGTTATACAGGATTTGGAAATAATTATAACAACCAAGATAATTTTATTGGAATGGTTGGTAATGATGATGGAACATTTGTTCCTCCTACAGGGAGTGAATTAATATTAAATTACATTGCTATAAATAAAGGACAAATAATAAATTATTGGGATCCTGAGTATACGTTTGAAGGATACGTAGAACAATTAATTACTAAAGGATTTCCTTATCCTATCGATGCTGTTAGTAAAGAAATATTTAAACGTCTTTATCATAATATGTCTTCTCTTGTAAAAAGAAAAGGTACAGTATCTGGATTAAGACAATTAATTAATATTTGGGGTATACCAAATACTATATTAAGAATAAATGAATTTGGGGGTAAAAATAAAGACCAAACAGATGATTATGATTTATGGTATGAGAGATATAGTTATGCCTTTACTCCAGTAGCTAATTCTTACAGAGCAAGTGCATCAGCTATAGTTCCATGGATGCCTTTAGAAAGAAATTATATAGCAGATTCAAATGCTTACATAGTTCCAGATGGGGTTGCCTTTAGATTTAAAACCACAGGTTATCCATCATCTTCATTTGCTGGGAGTTTTAATAGTCAATCTTTAGCAGTAAAAAAATCAAATGGTTTAGATGATGATGAGTTTGATTGGGGTATAATGTTAAATTATACAGGATCAACATCAGGATCCTATAGAGGAGCAGGAAATAGTGATTATAGAGATTGGGCAGAAATGAAATTTTATATTTCAGGAGCTGCTTCAGATGGAGGAAATATAATATCAGACCCAATTTATTTACCATTTTTCGATGGTGGTTGGTGGTCAGTACTTTTACAAAGAGATTCACATTTACCTTATACAAATAATACTACAAGAACTACTTACACATTATATGCTAAAAATAAAATATATAATGGTAATGATGGTAATAGTTTAGGATTTGAAGGATCATCGAGTATAATAAATTTTGATACGAGTTCAGGGGGTGTGTATGGGACAGATGAATATGGAACTGCATTATATGGAGCTTATATATCATCATCTATAAATTATGCTTGGAATAAATTTGGAGTCAAACCAGTTGATGGGGTTTATATTGGGGGTAGAATTAAAGGTTCAAAAGTAGGAACTACTCTAGTAACAAATATACCAGGTCAAGCCTTTTCAGGATCTTTTCAGGAATTTAGATATTATTCTAATGATATAAGTGAATCTGTATTTAATGATTTTGTAATGAATCCTGAATCTATTGAAGGGAATAATATAACAGGATCAGAGAGTTCATTTGATGTAGTTAATTTTAGAGCCCCTTTAGGTAATGAATTAGAAAATTTCTTTACATCTTCTGATCAAGTAACCCAATCAGCTTATATTGAACATTTATCCTCGTCTCACCCAGCAATAACAGGATCTTCGGATTTATTAATAACCGGGTCATTTATAAATCCTGCTGATAATTCTATAACATCAAGTTATAATATTACATATGAAGAAAACTCACAAAGGAGAACATTTAGTAAAACTAATGTAGAAACTTACTTTTTAGATCAACCTGCTATTGGTTTTAGAAATAGAATTTCAAATAAAATTCAAAATACTCAAGATTTAAATTTTGGAAATACATTATCAGGTTTAGTAAGTATAGAAAAAGATCCATTTATAAGTCAAAGTTATACTGAAAATTTAAATCAATTAGAAGTTGCTTTTTCACCCCAGGATGAAATAAATGATGATATTATTCAATCTTTAGGATTTGGTGCTATACAAGAAGTATTAGCTGATCCTAGATTTAGATCAAGTACATCTGATTATTATCCACAATTAAGAAAAATTGCTGATGATTATTTTAAAAAATATCAAGGGGGTAATGTATATGATTATTTAAGATTAATAAAATTCTTTGATGATTCATTATTTAAGGCAATTAAAAACTATGTCCCAGCTCGTACAAGTGTGTCTACAGGTATTGTAATACACCAAAACATGTTAGAGCGCAATAGGTATCGAGAGCCAAAAATGGATATAGTTACTACACAATCTTATGCTATAACTAATATACCTTTAACTGCTAAAAATTTAGAGTTAACAGGTAGTATTGAAATGTTTGAATTTACAGGTAGTACAGGAGGTAGTTTAAATAAATATAATATAACAAGTTCACAATCAGGCTATTATGGGTTTACTACTGATGACCCAATGAATATTACCCCAGAAAGTTATATAAATATTAATTCACAAACTTCTAATTTTATAAATTTAATCCCAGGATTTAACCCTCCAGAACTTGTAGGTGACATTTATGGAGAAATTAATAATGATTTTAGTGATGGTAGCGGAAATGATTTTAATAAAATACCTTATTTAAAATCTAAAAAAGCAATACAAACACATTTTAGCATTTATGCAAAAACCTCTAATATTACTAATACTGATATTATTATTTCTTCATCATTAAGAGGAGAATTATTTCATAATGAGGGTACGAATTTATTCAATGGGGTTAATTTTATTACTCCTCCAATAGATATCATTCCAGAAGAAACAATCGCTTTTTATGCCTATAATCCTAATATAAGTACAGGAACAGCTGTAATAACTGAATTTACAGCAAAAACATATGACCCCCAATCACCACCATCATCATTCATAACTTTAGCGGAAGTACCAGATATATCATCATCTTATGATCCATCACCACAGGAATATATTGAATTTAATCAAACTCCTGTAGGATTTTTAGGTAAACCTGCTAACCAACAATATGAATTTTATGATGGAGAATTTAGTGGTAGTACTTTTTCAACTCACCTTCCTTATTCATCTTCATATGTTAATCCATATAACCCTTATTTAAGAGTAAGTAAATATAGTATAGCAAATGATAGGACAGCTAACTTACCTACATCAACTTTTGCAGGAGGTACATCACAAAATTTTAGGTTGATAAAAAATAGGAATATGTCTAGTAGTATTACTAACTCCCCTAATACAAGTCAGTCTGGTATGTTCAATAATATACCAGTACAGATAATAACGAGTACAAGTGGATTTGGTACAATATTAGCAACAGTACAAGTAGATAGTGGGGCAATTTTAAGTTTTAAAATTACAAATAATCTTGCAATTAATTTGGAAATTGGTGACACTTTACAAGTATCATCAGGTGCATTTTCTGGGTTAACAAGTGTTATTAATTTAACAATTCAAGCTGGAGATATAGGATCGTTTGGTTTACTTGCACCTACTACAGCTACTGTAGATAATTCGGGTAATGACTTCTTTGCATTTTATACAAATGTACCAACAAACTTATTAAATAATAGAAAGTATATGCTTTCATTTATGATTTCAAGTTATACTGGAACAGCAGGAAGTAGAATAGGATTATCTAATGTAAATTCAACAGGTGATGTAAATTTATTTACTCAAGGGGCAGCTGCAGCTAATTCAAATGGTCCTTTTTCATCATCATTTGAAACAGCATTTATTCCAAATGGATCTAATACATTAGCAGGTAGAATATCAATATCTCCAGGATTTAAAGGTGTTATTAGTCAATTTAATATAGCTCCTAATTATGCAGAAGATTCAAGATGGAATGAAATAGCAGCTAATATTTATTTAAACCCATTACAACAAGATCAATGGCAAATTCAAAATACACAAAGTATAATATTTGCAAATTCTGAATATAACCCATTAAATAATAATGTAAATTTAAATAGAAGTAGTAGTACTAGAATATTATTATCATATAATGATGAACAGTATCAACCTGAAAATTTTCAACAGATTATTACTTATTCATTAGATAATACAAGCCAATCATTATTTGCCGATATCCCAGATAGTAATTATACGCAATTAGCAAGTATAAATCCTAGATATAATGGATCTACTTTACAAAGTTTAAATTATAACTTTTTTACTACCTCAGGATCTGTAGGTATGATTAGAGCTTTACCAACATCTCGTTATAATAAAAAGGCACCTGGATATTCATCTAGTGTTGCAGATACTTTTTTAAATGGTACATCACAATCTCAAGTAACAGGAAAAAATTCCTGGACAGGAGATGTTTCTTATGGTAAAACTGCAGTTATAGATAAACATCCAAAATATATAGCTCATTTTAAATCATCATTTGAACAATATAATTATTGGGATTCTTATCAATATAATATTGATTCATTAATTGAAATCCCCTCAGAAAGTATTGCTAATAGACAATTTACTCCAACATCACAATTAGTTGATGGTAGTAATGAATATAAAAAAGTAGTTTCCTCTGCATTTGAACCAGGAAGAAAAATGGCAGTATCTTATGATTCAATAAAAACATTCAAACAAGATTTAAGTACATTACCTATAGGAAATTATGACATTGGGGGAGGATCAATTGAATTTTTAACTATTAATGGTAATGAACAAACTAGAATTACAAATGCTTTATCTTGGTCATATAATTATAAGGGTAAAGTAACAGGTTCAAAACAAGAAGCATTTGAAACACAACTCCAAACAGGAAGTATTTCTTTTGATACTGGTGGTGAAGACGCCAAACCACAATTACCTATTAAAGGTTTTATATTACAAGGAGCTCAAAATGCTAATATTGTATTTAATCAAGGTGTTGGAGGTGTAATTGGAAAATCAACTCCTGTTAGCTTAAATGGTTATTTACAGGTACAAGGACCACAACTAGCACTTTATCATACTTATAATACAGCAGTAGCTAAAGAACAACATGCACCCGAACCAGTATGTGTTACCAACCCACCAGTAAACCTATATAAATTAGCATCTAGAGCATCTTGGTGTAATCAAGGTATACCTCCCTCAAACCCAGACAGTTATTATCAATGGGCCGCTTCAGCATCTCAATGCACGGCTTATTCAAATAATCAAGAACCTTTTTTAATACAAAGGGGAGATATAATTAGAGCAGAAGGACAAAAACTAGTTAATGGAACTCCTCTTACTTCTTCAATTAATTTTATTGAAGATTTTACAGTTATGTCAATAGAAGATTATCATTATTCAGGATCATATGAATTAGCACAATTACTTACAGGAAATAATTTTGACGCACCAGGACCACCTCCAAATGGTGGTGGGGGTGGTAGATTGAAAAATGCAAGTGGAGTATTTATAGATACTTTAGGTTTAACTGGTACTAATGTTGGAAGTGTACAATTAGATTTAGGAAATACTGGTGGAGGAAAGGTACAAGTACAAGTACACCTGGTAGGAGCATCAAAAGAAGTAACAGCTTGTTTTATTGCTGATGGAGGAAATACAAATAATAAAAATGCTAACTATGCTGTTGGTCAAACTTATACTGTAAACCCCTCAACTTTAGGTGTATCCCCATTTAATGTGGTAATTCAAGTTGGTAATATGAAAAATATAACTGATATGTCTACAGGTGCTAGTATTTTAATATCAAACACAGGTTCAGACAATTTCTTTAGTATATCAGACACAGATAATTGTGGTTCTGGTTTTGCATCTAGTCACCCATTGGGACAATATACAGTAAAATACCCTACATTTTTAGCAACAGATAGAAATCCTGAAGAAGTATTAATGGGATTAAATAAAGGACAAGTTCAAAGATTTACTATAAGAAGACAAACTGAAAATGATTCAAGTGTAATGGGTTATAACATTTATCCACCATCATTAGTTAATAATGATATCTTTGAAAGAAAAACAGGACAATTAAAAAATTCATCTACATTCAGTAACGTCACACAAGTGCAAAAAAATGTAGCAGGTGCTACAGCAGGTGATTACCCAATATTAGGAACTTATACAAGTGGAACAGGTGCTGGGGGTAGTATTACAATCACTGTAAATACATTTGGGAATATTAATCAAGTAAAAACAACACTTACAACAGAAGATACTTCTTTTAATTATGTAGCCGGAGAAACAGTAACAATTCCAGGAAGTGTTTTTGGGGGATCAGGTACATTAAATTTTACAGTGTTTGATGATAATTTAGTTGACGATGCATCAATAGAATTTGGTGGAGCGGCAGCCCCAACAGGAGAAGGATTTTTAATACCTAAGGATTTAAGTGAAGTCCAAAAAGCAAATGCTTTAGATATAATAAATCAAGAAAGGTCTAAAAATGCATTTCCACCTAATACACAAGCTCAAACAAGATAATTAATATAATTTGGAGTAAAAAATAAATTTACGTATATTTATAACTAAAATAATAGAACATGGGATATTTAAATAATCAAGTCATTACAGTTGACGCTATTTTAACCAAAAAAGGAAGAGAATTACTTGCATTAGGTGATGGTTCTTTTAATATAACTCAATTTGCTTTATCTGATGATGAAATTGATTATACATTGTATAATCCAAACCACCCATCAGGATCAGCTTACTATGGTGAAGCTATAGAAAATATGCCCTTACTAGAAGCATTCCCAGATGAAAATCAAATGATGAAGTATAAACTTGTTACTTTACCAAGAGGAACAGCAGTAATGCCTTACATATCAGGAGTTCCTGGTAATATAAAAGAAGCACAAGGAGATTCATTTACACTTAATCCTTCTACCCAAAATTATTTAAATGGGGGAACTGAAACATCAGGTTATTCATTTACTCTTTCAGATGCTAGAATTGTTCAAGCAAATGGGTTTATAGGAAGTGGTGGAGATGAAGAAATAACGAAAAGATTAGAAGCACAAAATTCAAGTACTAGTATAACTAATGGTACTTCTACATCAATAACAACTATAGGTACTACTTGTAAATTAACCTTTACAGGAGTTGGTACTTTATTTTCAAATAATACTCAATTATTTGCTTCTTTAATTGTTATTGGGTTAGATAGTGGAGCAAGAGTACAAATACCAATAACAGTAACTAGAAGTAGTCAAGCAAGTTAAAAAGCTTTAAATAAAAAATAAAAAATTATGGCAGATCAACCAGGAGCATATATAACATTAGACCCAGATAATGATAAAGTATTAAGTACTGACTCAGTAACGGCAGCAATGTGGAGTGCTAATAATCCAACATTAAAAACGTACTTTTCAAGCTCAATTCAAGCTTCAAGTGCAGTATCACAATATTATATATCAGTTTATCAAACAGCATCAACTGAAGTATCAGCAGAAATACAATTTGATGTTGCCTACTGTGATTCAGTAGGAAGTGGTAGTGAATTTTTAAATAATTTAGTAACAGGATCAACTCCTACAAGAACTAATTATGGTCAATATAGAAATTTAGTATTGGGAGATGAAAATTCAACCTTTATATTTGGTAACCAATCATCATCTTATTTTTATGCTTTACCAATAGAAAGAGCAAGATATAAACAAGAAATACTACCTGGTACATGGACAATGAATATATCAGGAACGGCTGATGGTTCTAACCAATTAACTTTAACAGATGATAGTAAAGCTACAACTACAACAACTTTTACTGATGCAGGTAGAGTTTACAATATAGTATCAGGATCAGCAGGGGTTATTAACCAAACAGTAAATACAAGTGGTTGGACAGAAAACTCAGGATCATATGGTTGGGTTTTACCAGATGTAGATTTATTATTATTAAATGGAGAAGCGTTAGATGGTTTAAAAGCTGATGGTGGTTTACAATTAAATACTAGTCGTTCATATGATACATTAGGTAATAATCCATTTAGAATAATAGATGCTTTAAGAAGATCAGGTAATCAAATAAATAATACTTTAGGTTTTACTCTTAATTCAAAAGAAGATTTATCATCTGATTTTATATTTTGCAGAGCTAGAAATTCTGAATATAATTACTCCTCAAACCCATCATTTATTTCATCTTCAACAGGTGCCGTTGTATTTGATTCATTTATAAATAATCCAACAACATATATAACAACTGTAGGATTATATAATGCTGCTCAAGAATTATTAGCTGTAGCAAAATTATCAAGACCATTAGAAAAGAATTTTACAAAAGAACTTCTTGTAAGAGTTAAATTAGATTTTTAAAATGGAATGGCTGTATTTAAACAATTCAACACTAACGAAGTAGTTATAGCTCCATTTAATGCAAATAAAAGATTTGCATATAGTGGTTTTGGGATAACAGCCTCTGATGTAGGTATAGAATATTATCAATCACAGCAAGGACCTTACACATCCGGATCTAATCCTACAGGATTTACAACAATATTAGATGGAGTATGTTTATTTGGAAGTATTAAACAATTATATTATTCAAATTATTTAACATCATCATTTGGTGACAATGTTACAACTGGAAGTTTAGTATTAGGAGTTACTTCTGAATTTAATGAAATAGTTGGCCCTATAACAGGTCCTAGATTTGATAATTTTTTACAATCCTCAGTTACTCAATCTAGATATTTTGCACAATTTTCAGCATCAAAAACAGATCCAACAGCTCCTATAGGACCTTCAATAATATCTATACCTTCAAATTTATTTGGTGAAGTAATACCTTGTGAACAATTTCAATTTGAATATACTTCATCTCAAAATTATACAAGAAGTTTAGTTAAAGATGATGGAGAAGGTAATTTAATGGTTACTTATAATAGTGGGGAAGCAAGACCAGGAGTAGCAAATCCATCAACCCAAGAAAAAGTAGGAGATATATTTTATTCTCAAGGTATAGCAATTTTTACAGGACCTGATAGCGGGTCATTAAGAAATTTCCCAACACTTATGGGGGCAGATGGTACAAATTTTAATAATAATGTACAATCATCATCAATACAATTTTCTTCATCTATTCAACTTAGAGAAAATCAATATAAATGTGTTGTAAGAGACAATGAATATTCTTTTACATCTAATCCATCATCTTTAAGACCTTTAGGACAATTAAATGTAGCACCAAACCAACTATCAGGATCAATTTCAGCAACTAATTATAATGATGGGGGGGCTGCTGGGGTTTATGAAATTTCAATCCCATCATCTCCATCAACAAGTGGGATAGGAGGTACTGTTAATGTTACCGTAGAATCAAATGGAACAATTTCAGATATAACAGTAATTAATACAGGGAGAGGGTATAGTATTGGAGATCTTATAGGCATTTCTTTATCTTCTACAGGAGGAACAGGACTTATAACATTTACACTAACATTAAATGATATATCTAATTTTGGAAGTGCAGGTCTTAATGAAACTTATTATGATTTTGCAACAGGATCATATTTTTCACCTTATGTTACTACTATAGGACTTTATAATGAATTGTATCAATTAATAGCTGTAGGTAAATTATCACAACCTATACCAATTTCATTATATGTGGATACTACGTTTATAGTTAATTTTGATACATGGTAAAAATGCCAACAGTAGCTAGCTGGACATACCAGAATAAAGTTATAACATCAATAGAAGATATGCCTAAAGGCACTTATGGGTTTATATATGAAGTAATTTACAAACCAGAAAATATAAAATATATAGGAAAAAAAGTACTTTATTTTGAAAGAAATAAAAAATTAGGTAAAAAGGCATTAAAGTTATTACAAGAAGAAAGATCTAAACAAGGCCTTAGAGGACGTACTCCACTAAAAGAAAAAATAATCATAGAATCAGATTGGATTAGTTACTTTGGATCTCAAAAAGAAATACTTACAATTTCAAAAAAAGACAACTCAAATAAAAATTGGGAAAAGCATATACTACAATTTGTTCCTAATAAAAAATTACTTACTTATTATGAAACTAAATATCTATTTAAAAATGGAATATTAGAAGATAAATACAGTAATCATATTAATGATAATATTTTAGGAAAGTTCTTTAGAAAAGACTTTGATTAGCAAATAAATTTTCGTATATTACACATCATGGTAAATGAACTATTAGTTAATTTAGTAAATTCGGTATTAGGAACTGGAAAGAGGACTGCAAGAGGCAATCAAGCTTATAATTGTCCTTTTTGTAATCATACTAAACCCAAATTAGAAGTTAATTTTTCAGAAAATAAAAAAGGATATAATCCATGGCATTGTTGGGTATGTGGTAAAAAAGGAACACGCATATCTACTTTATTTAAACAATTAAAAGCTTCATCTGAAAAATTTATTGAATTATATAAATTAGTATCTGAAGAAAAAGAATATAAAAATAATGAAAATGTAATTGAGGTTAAACTTCCAAATGAATTTAAACCTGTAGATATTAAAGCAGTAGATTTAGTAGGAAGAAAAGCTTGGAATTATTTAAAAAATAGAGGAATTACTGTCGATGACATAATTAAATATAATATAGGATATTGTGAGTATGGTAATTATAAAAACATGGTAATTATACCTTTTTATGATGAAAATGGTAAATTAAATTATTATACAGGTAGATCATTTGAAAAAGACCCATATAGAAAATATAGAAATCCAGAGGCTTCACGTAATATAATTCCATTTGAGTTATTTATTAATTGGGATTTACCATTAATTTTATGTGAAGGACCTTTCGATGCTATAGCAATTAAAAGAAATGCTATTCCTTTATTAGGTAGTAATATACAAGGATCATTAATGAAAAAAATAGTAACATCAGCCGTAAAAAAAATATATATAGCATTGGATTCGGATGCAATTAAAAAAGCAATAAAATATGCTGAAGAATTTATAAATGAAGGTAAAGAGGTTTACATGGTAGAACTTCAAGGGAAAGACCCTAGTGAAATGGGATTTAACGATTTTACGAAATTAATTCAAACTACCACTCCATTAACACAATATGATTTAATGGAAAAGAAATTACAACTTATATGAGTAAGAAAAACATCAAAAGATCCTATAATAGGATTTTAGAAATTAGTGATGATGCTAAACAAATTACACTACCAGACTCTAGGTATTATCAAAGGAATGGAGAATATTATCCATCTATAACTTATGTATTAAGTTGTTATCCTAAAGGTAAATTTTTTCAAGATTGGTTAAAAAAAGTAGGATATAGTGCCGATTGGATTGTAAAAAAAGCAGCAGAGCAAGGAACTCAAGTACATGAAATGTGTGAAGATTATCTTAATGGTAAAGAATTAAATTTTTTACAAAATGGTATTCCAATGTATAATCCTGATGTATGGCAAATGTTTTTAAGGTTTGTTGATTTTTGGGAAACTTATAATCCTACTTTAATAGAAACAGAAGTCCATTTATTCTCAGATGAAATTAAAGTAGCAGGTACTTGTGATATGGTATGTGAAATTGATAATGAGTTATGGATTATAGATTTTAAAACATCAAACCATTTACAAACTACATATGATTTACAAACTGCAATTTATGGTAAATGTTATGAAGAATGTTTTGGTAAAAAAGCGGATCGTTATGGAGTATTATGGTTAAAATCCTCTAAAAGAGGACCTAAAGAAGGAGCTATTCAAGGTAAAGGATGGGAAATGTATGAGTCAAAACGAACACAAAAAGAAAACATAGATATATTTCTTACTGTAAAAAGGTTATTTAATTTAGAATTTCCTAAACATAAACCTGTATTTACTGAATTTAAGACTACAGCTAAAAGAAAATTATAATATTTATAATAAAATTATATTATGGATAACTTTAACTATAAAAAATATATAGCAGAAGGTAAATTATTAAAAGAAGCTTCCGACAATCCTAAAGCAATTATATTAGCAGGTGCTCCTGGTGCTGGTAAAGGTTATATTTTACGTGGTTTAGATTTATCAGGTTTAACTACTTATAATTTAGATTTAGATTTTGTTCCTTTACTTAAAAAAGCAGGTGTTAGTTTAGATTTAAAAAATGCTACTCCTGAAGAAAGAAGCACATCATCTAAATTAATGAGGCAAGCAGCTTCAAAATTAAAAGATGAAGATTTACCTAAGGCAATAGCAAGTAGAGAATCATTTATATTAGATGGTACAGGAGCTTCAAGTCGTGCTACTATTAAATTAAAAGATGAATTAGAGAATGCCGGGTATGATGTATTTATGCTCTATGTTTATACAGATTTAGAACGTTCACTAAAACAAAATCAAGATAGATTTGATAAATCTGGAGGTGAAGATAGAAGTTTAGCCCCAGCTATTGTTATGACTACTTGGAATGATGTTACTCAAAATTATAATTTATATAAAAGTACATTTGGTAATAACTTTATATCAGTAGCAAATACTTTAAAAGATGAAAAATTAGATAATTTAGAAGATATAATAAGTAAGTACTTAACTCCATATAAACCACAAGGAACAAAACCTAAAGATGCTAAAGCACAAGCAAGATCAGACAAGAGAAAAGCTTCAATTAATGCTCAAATTAAGGCATTATTAGCAGACGATGGTGTTAAAAATGTTATTGATAATTCGGTTTCAGCAGAGGAAGCTCAAGCAAAACTTAAATCATTTATAAATGGGTAAAATTTTAGCAGCATATGGGGGTGGATTTAAACCACCAACAGGGGGTCATTTTGAAATTGTCAAAAAAGCACTACAAGAATTTCCTGAAATAGATGAATTTACTATATTTGTAGGAGGTAAAGTTCGTGATGGTATTGATCAAACCGAAGCTGTTTTAGTTTGGGATATTTATAAAAATTATTTAGCAAATAAGGTTAAAATAGAACCTGTAAAATCCCCAATTGGTGAAATTTTACGTTTAGCAAAAAATAATCCACAAGATACTATTTATTTTGTTATAGGTTATAGAGATGGCAGACAAGATGATTTAGATGATGTTTCTTCAAGAACAGATAACATACAAGAAAAATATCCAAACATTGAAGTTAAGGTAATACCAACTTTTAACCCTAATATGAGTGGTACTAATGCTAGAAAGGCATTAGACAAATCAGAAGAAGAATTTATAAAATTTTTACCTGATGAAGTTAAAGAAAAATCAGAAATATTTTCAATATTAAGACCTCCAGTAGAAGAAAACTTAAATGAAAATGCGACATATTCTAAAAATATAGATTATAAATCTATGATAAATGATTTAACTGAATATATGTTAGAGCAAGGAAGAAATATAAAACCTCTACCTAAATTAGAATTTATAGAGGGTGATACAGAAAATGCTAGTGATTTTTTTGGTAAAACAGCGTATTATGATCCAAATACTCAAACTATAGTATTATATACAGAAGGTAGACATCCCAAAGATATAGTACGTTCATATGCTCATGAAATGGTACACCATACACAGAATTTGGAAGATAGATTAGAAAATATTACCACTACTAATACTACTGAAGATGAAAAATTAAATAAAATTGAAAGAGAAGCATATACAGATGGTAATATGACATTTAGAAATTGGACAGATACATTAAATGAAGCAATTGTAGGCGCTAAAATAGAATGTGATAATTGTGATTGGAGTTGGAATATTAAAGATGGTGGAGAGGATTTATATATGTGTCATGAATGTGGATATAATAATGAACCTATGAATGAAAATAAAGATTATTTTGGTATAAATAAATTTATAAAAGAAGTAGCAGACGCAACTGAATATAAAATATTTTCTGATATGGATGGTGTGCTGACTGATTTTGATGCTTCATTTAAAAAAAGATCTGATGGTATAGCTCCTTCTAATTATGAGAAAAAATTCGGTAAAGATAAATTTTGGGAATTGATTGATAGTGAAGGAGTAGGGTATTGGGTAGGAATGCCCTGGATGGTAGATGGAAAACAATATTGGGATTATATAAAAAATTATAATACAGAATTATTATCATCTCCATCAAGATCATCTACTTCTAGATTAGGTAAAAGATTGTGGGTTAGAAATAATATGCCTGGTGTAAAATTAACATTAGCCCAAGCTGCTAAAAAACAAAACTATGCTGCTCCTAATCATATATTAATTGATGATAGAGGATCAAATATTGACCAATGGAGAGCAGCTGGCGGTATTGGCATATTACATACATCAGCTTCTGATACAATTCAACAACTTAAAAAGTTAGGATTATGAAAAATGTAAAATCGTTATCTAAAGGCTATAATAGTAAAGCTCCCTTTAATAATGATAAAGGTAGATTAATAGAACCAACTAAACCAGACTATAAATTTACACCTATTATCGAAGATAAAATTGTTCCTTTTGAACCCTCCCCAAATGTAAATTCTATAACTAAAGAATATAAGGGGGGTTCTAAAAATTCTTCAATTCCCCAATTAACACCATCCCCAAAACCTGTTATTGTATTAGAAAAAGAAATAAAGATATCAATACCTAAAAATAAAATTGATATAAATAGAAAAGTTAAGAGTTTAAATAATGGTTATAAAAAATAAATAATATGTCAGAAGATAATGTTTTAAAAAGAGAATTTGGAAAAAAAGATGTTACCCGTCTTAGAAATTTAATGACTGGTAAACATAATGAAAGAAATGGTGAAGGAGTAGGTTATAGTAAAAAAGATTCATTTCATGAAGAAGGTGATATTTGGGAAGAAGATGGACGAAAGTGGACTATAAAAGAGGGTATTAAACAAAACATTACAAAATTAGATAAAGCAAAAAACAAATCTTTAGTTCCTTTATTTTGCCCTAAATGTAAAAAAATTATGAATAAAGGGATGGATCCTAGTTATTATACATTTACAGATCAATGTTTTAAATGTTTTAAATTATTTGAAACTCGTTTAAAAGCAACAGGTTTATGGGAAGAATGGAATAAAAAAATGATTAATGGTAATATAGATGGATTTATTGCTTGGTATAAAGATTGGGTAATGGATACAATAAATACTACAACCAATTCATTTATTAGTGAAAAAGGAGATGTAGAAAAATGGGATGGTGGTGTAAATAAAGCAAAAGCATTAGAAGCACTTAATAAAACCATTATAGAATGGGAAAAAGCAAGAAAATAACGTATATTTATAAATAAAATCAAATGGATAATTTTAACACTGCTAAATGGTTTAAAAACCAATATTTAAAAGAAGCATATTCTAAATTAAATGAAGAATCTATTTCCCCATATGAAATGGAGAAAGAAAATGATATTCAAAAATTAATAAAAACTATTAATAATGAAACAGGGTTAGAATTTGATGATAGTGTTAGAGGTTCTATGTCAGATGGTAGAAGAGGATATTATATAAGGATGGCAGGTAGAGGTAATTATTACTTTGAAAATGATGATGTTTTAAACTTAAAAAAAGCATTTGAAAAAGTTAATAAAATAACTGATAAATTTAATTATGAGTATAGTAGTGTTTCTGATTACGAAACAGATATTGATGATGACAGATCATGGGCAGCATCAGTTTCATTTTTTGCTGTGGAAAAACCAGTAAATGAAGAGGAGATGAGTAAAACAGGCATCATGAAACAAATTAAGGATGCAGAAGAAATTTTAGATAGTGGTGAAGCTAACGGTATGCCCCTCGATAATGAAACTGAAATGTTAGTTCAAAATGAACTTAAAAGACTACGTTCTCTATTCAAATTAGTAAATGAAGTGGATAT
>JGI24005J15628_10000379_pt1 | contig 25914 bp, 13 predicted proteins | sample LinPmetageLP40_FD_15628 | JGI IMG/M metagenome (IMG submission 15628)
CCTNCAGTTGTTGTCTCGTTGCTGGTTGTGCCATCTAAAATGCTCCTCTTCTTTTTATATGTATGATTTCTAGTGCATTTTCTAATGGCAGTTCCTTCACCGCCCTTTGGTTTTCTGAACTTTTTTGAAAATCTATTTTTGTTTATCAATGAATTTTCGTACCTTTCTGATCCTTTCTGACTCGATTCGGGCATCGTCATCATAGATCTTTTTGTAATTTTTAAACTCGTTCAATCTCGAAATGAAACGATCCCCATCTTCCCAAGGCATAGGAAGGGGGATTATCGTCGAACCATTACTTTTGTAATGCTCTTGATTTTGAATATAGACTCTGGTTCTTTGATCGTGTGGTGGATCATAGTCCGGTTCTAGTTTTTTAAAAAGTTGAATATCTATTTCTTCATTATTTATGATGACTCTATCTTCGTCTACATTATGAATAAATCTGTTCATGTATTATTCCATCATGGTCCTGTGCTAAATCCATAACCAGACTCATCACCCTTTGATAGACCAACTAGGGCAACAAAAGTTCCTTTACCGACTGTAATAGAAGTACCATTAGCAAGAGATGTTACTCTGGCATCAAGAATTTTCTTACCATCAGTGAGTGCAGTAATTGTCGTTATTTCGCTTGTGCGTGCTTTCTCATTCTCATTATTTGCTCTTCTGAATTCAGTAAGATCATTCCACAGTTTAATTACTTCTGGTCCTGTAAACCTAACTGACTCACCTTCGGCGTTTTCAATCGAATACGCACCACAAGAACCACTTGAAGTTCCTGCATTGATAGACGCAACTAATTCACCAACAACATTCATTGCATCTGCTCGTCTAACGAATGAGAACGAACCACCACCAGTTGCTCCGGTGTGCGTTTCTCCTGCTGGTCCAAAGTATCCAGTAGTTCCACTAAACCCACCACATGAACCATCATTAAAGAATAATGTACAAAATGAGTTAGTAGAAGATCCGGTTGGACCTGGGTTATGTGTTTGTCCGTAAAGACGAACGTAGTCTAAATCCGCAGAATCTGAAGAGAGTGTATTTCTGATAATATCTTTATAAGTGGAGATATCCACAATGTCTAAACCACCACTACCACCAGATCCGGTATTACCACCAGTTGACTGGATAGCGTAGTGTGCAGCACAAGACATACCAGTAATGAACCCACCACCTATTGTTGGATAATCAAAGTCTCCAGTCCCGGTAGTATTTCTTAACATCAATCTTCCCTTTGCTGAGTTCCAATTCGTTACCAAACCCTCAAAGAAGTTCCGACGATGCACTCCGGGATTCTCTCCAGACTGCACATCAAACAGATTGCAACCAGAGAGTCCTCTACATGGCAGATAATAAGCATAACCTGCTTGCCATGCTTCGTCTCCGAGACCGGCAGTAGATCCATCATTTGCACCATTCTGATAAGTACCAGTCAGGGTAAGACCAGACATTCCTGCCCACAATTCTGGACCAGAAGTCACACCGATAACAAGTTCATCGATGTTTCCTTTCCATCTATTCCCAAGATCATTTGATCCACCGGGATTGAATCGGGCACCAATAGAGAATGGGTGTGGATTTAGTTTGATTCCGCCTCCATTTGTTGACTGGTTTACTGTTCGTATTCCGTTTACATATGCAGTAACTGTAGATCCAGCAGCACTATTTAAATATCCAACAGCAAGGTGGAACCACTGGTGTCTCGGAATTTGTGCGCCGCTAGTTGGGCCAGTTATACCAGTTATGATTTCTGTTATGCTAACATTATTCAGTAAACCAGTTGTGCCGGTATCCGCAGCATCTGTCCAGTGGAATTTAATTGTATTTGTGTGTTGAGAAAGTTTGAACGAATCTCCACTACCTCCAGTAAAACCACCACCACCTGAACTACCGGCGCTCGTACCACTTTCAGGACCAGTGTATCCTTGATCTTCACTTGTATCCATCTTTGCGAGGATGATCTTATCGTTCTGGTACATCTTTGGCCAGAACCATCCGCTTATTAACCAGTTATCTAAAGTAGAACCATTATTATCATTTCCTCCACGAGAAGGTAGAACTATGCTACCAAGCATTTCAAATTTGATACTTTCCGCAGCACACGACTGTGTGATACCATTCCACTTCAGACCTGGAGGTGGGTAGGACTTTAGCAATAGCAGCAGTGCTATAGAAAGGAGAGATTTTTGTTCCGGGTGGATTATTAAAACTAGTGTCTGATCTAGTATGGGCCCTGACTTTATCAATTTCAACTCGTTCGTCGTGTGCGAAATCACCACACCCAACAATCGTTCTGTAAAACCAACCATCATCACCACTTCCACCTGAAGAAGCACGACGTTGTGTTGGGATGTCCATTGTTCCTCTAGGATCAAATCCTTGAAGACTTGGGTTTGAGGTATTCAGTCTATCGAATAACTCTTGATCCATTGTGAAGATGTTATATGCTTTCTTCGATCTATACATCGAAGAGTTTTCTCGTTCATCTAAAATGTCTACGATCCTACCAGTTTTAGAATCTACGACAATTTGCTTTACTTTGTTGTTGAGAGTTTTAGCCATCTAGTTCAATTACCCTTAATCAATGTTGGAAGGTTCTATGTTGGAAGAAGAATCTACCGCCCACTTTGTTGCAGAATTTGGTGTCACTGGATCTGTTGTTTGTTCTATCACACCAGTCTTATTTATAAGAGAACCGAATCTAGAAAGACCATGTGCGATTGACATTCCAGAATAAATCTTCGGAACAGAAAGTGTACTAGCAGCAGTTTCAGTCCCAGCATTGACTGTGCGTCCAATGAATGAGATCGCATTGGAGCAGTTTACACTCGAATCATTAATAGCAGAGAAGTTGTAATGTGCATTGTCGTATGCTTTAGAGGAAACTGCTGCTATGTTTGAGTTCATATTGGCAGTATACCCACCGCGTGTTCTGATTGCTGCACTGCTCTTTGCATTGATATTGGAGTTCATTGATGCAAAGAATCCTGCACCTGCACATCCTCTTGCAAATGCATAGTCAGCATCTATGGTAGAATTTTCTAGTGCCATGTATGCTTGGTTTCTTAGCAATGAAACATAAGATCTTTCTGCATTGAGTGAAGAATTATTATATGCTAAGAATCCGATACCCATTGGATGATCCACTAATCGATACAGTGTAGTGTCTGGAACTACGTCATTACAAGGTCGATCGCATGTTCCTGCATTGTCTGTACCGGGTGGACATTCACAGTCACCGTCAGTGCAGTCACTGCATTGTATATACCCAATATCAATATTACCATTTGGGCATATTGTACCGGGTACATCATCTCCACATGAGGGGTTATTGCAATAACATGGTTTCGGATCATTGGAATCGTCGAAACAACCTCCTCCGGGACAGTTGCAACAACATGCAGATCCAGAACAGTTTATTGGGAGTACGCAATTCACATCACAACATTCTGCTGGTTGTTCACCTTTACATACACAGTCATCTTTGTTCAGGCAGCAGAATTGATCAGATGCACACGCACAATCACACTCTGGGTGGTTGCACCCGATTGTTGAACACCATTCGCACGGGCCGCTGCCCGGTCCGGGATCCCCTTCGGGGAAACAACTCGGATCACATGGAGTATTCTCACAGATACATTCCTGCTCCGAGGCACAACACGGCGGTGATCCGATTCCAATCCATTCCCCACAATTTCTACCCTCACTCGAACAAAAATAACTCGCACATATACAGCAGCGATCATCGCCATTGCAAATCTGTGCCTCACATGTCCCCGATCCGTCTCCACCACATTCAGTCGATAAGCAGGAGCATGGGTTGGAGCATTCGATACAAGGTCCATCCGCGCCGTCGCAATCACCTTCGTTGAAGTTATCGTCGCCTCCGCCGCCTGCTCCCGAACCTACTCCTGCCCCGTCTCCGCCATTGAGGTTTACTGGTCCATCTTGATCTAAATCAAATCTATCCCCAATATAACCGGGAGGTATACAAACACCACCAGAAATGTCTTCGTTGTTGCTACCACACGGTTCGACTGCTGTGTATGTGACTGGAAGACTTTCTTCTGGTAATACTCCTGCTCCAACACCATAAAACTGAGTCCCGCCAAGTGTGAGTATTCTTGGTGGTGGTACTTCGTTTCCGGAATCGTCAGGTGGTAAACTATTATCACCATCGGAGGGTGCTACTGCTCGTAGGTAAATTTGATTTCCTGTATTGAATGGATAATAGTTGTATACATCATTAACCGGATCTGATATTTTTGTATATGGTTTTAAATATGAGTTCCACACAACTTGAACGTAGGAGATTTGTCCGGATGGTTGTAATAGTGCTAATCTTTCACCTTGATTCATTGTGGAGATACTTGTTCCTGGTCGATCTAAGTCAATTGTCATTGGACTATAACCAGCAGATGCAACGATACTATTTGTTACTTTGGCAGTCGATGTACCATTTGCAAGAACACCTGCAATATCACACCCAGTTATTACTGAATTTCTTGCATAGATTGATGAGTTTTGTTCTGCAACCATACCAAAGGAACAGTCTGAAATTGCAATCCGATCTGTATGAATCACTGAGTCGGTGTGTGCTGCAATTCCTGCATAAAATCCACAGACACCAACATTAGTACATGCACGAGCGCCCAACGAGGAATTTTTATATACAAAAATTCCTTCTCCACCCGATGCTGCCGGATTCATTTCATTGAAATGCTTGTATCTGACATCACCTTGAAAAACTATATCGGTTAGTGAAGAAAGACTACTGTCTGGATGTACAACAAGACCCTTTAGTGGTTTTGCTGGTCCAGACGAAGTTGCTCTTTTGAACTTAAATACTGTCTTTACTATAGTTGCCTCGATACGGTGATCGGATATAATAGTTCCGAGTGTCGGATCGATACCACTGGTGGTTATTGATCCATACTTACCTACTGGAACTCCTGTTTCGTGTGTTGCTTTCCCCGGAGCGTTCTTATAACCACCGACGTAGATATCGTCGTTAACCTGAAACGATCCATCATCTGCATTGATCTTCGAATCACCGAGTCGGTGTAAGAAATTCTTTCCTCTTGATCTAAAAGTAACTGTATTATCTGATGCATTTACTCCAATAATTTGAAAACACCCAAGAACATTAGTTCGGGCATCTCCGGTAGCACCAGTAATTCCTTCGGATGCAACTGATCCATCAACTTGTGATGGGTAGTATCCGGGATGGATGTTTGTTCGATCCCGAAGCAACATGTAATCGCCTTCTTCAATTCCATCTACACTTGGTCCAATTGTTGATGTTGTTGGAAAGTTATCCGAGTTTGCCAACTTCACAGTAATTCTATTATCGACAAGGGAACCGTTACCATAACCATTATCGTTTTCAACTGCATCATACTGGTAGTTTGTAACTTCCTGTAGGAAAAAACTCAAAGGAGTGTCTCCAACAATACTAATACCTTTGTCACTTGTATTTTTTATCTGGATACTAGTTGTGAGATCATACGTTCCCTTGGCACAACGAACAATGGCATGTCCTCTGTCAGTGAAGAACATACGTTCAATATCATTCAACGCTCTACCGGGAGTAAAAAATGGATTGGTTATACTACCATCACCATTAGTATCACTACCAGTAGGAGAACAATGGAATGTAGTAACGCTGTCAATTACATTGACATTAAACCCACCTTGCGGAATTCTAATTGCACTTTGATCAGCCATTGTAGTTTATTATTCTCCTAGAGTTCGGCATTTACCGTAACCCAAATATTTCCTTCGATTTCGCCATCACCCTTATCGGATCCTACTGCACCACCACCGGGATTGTGATCTGTACCCAAACTGGCAATAAGATTTACCCCAAGAGTATTACTCGGTGTAATCTGAAGGATGAAACTATCTGGGAGTGTTTCTAGTAACGAAACTCCACGGGTAGAATCAATTGTTCTCCAGTTACCATAAACAAGTTTGCTTGCCCAGTATTTATTACGCTTTTCATCCATCAAAATTAATTTTGTGTTCTTTGACTTAACATTTCCAAGCGGACCATCTGTAGAAACATACGCACGAATGGTTTCGAAATATCGTTTACAGTCTCGAATATCATCTGCGATATCTCGTTGCTCGAAGTCTGTACTTTGTTCTCCTGCTTCCAACTGAACCTGTGATATATCTATCGCTTCTGTTGCCCCAGTGTTCCAACCGAATACACTCGGAGCAGCAGGATTGTCAGATCCAGTTCCTCCCGTTCCGGCCTGTAGATACATTCTCATCGCAAGATAACTCGACGCAGTATCACCAGCACCAGTAGGAACTCGATCCCCGGTAAAACCAAGAACCTTTCCTTCCAAATCAGGAACACTAAACGTATGAGAGAATTTAGTCCACGAAGAACTAAGTGCAAATGTCCCACCAGCAAGTCTTACATCAGTGGAGTGATTACCAGCACCTGTACCAAAAACTTGAACAAGAGATGCACCAACAACTCTAGAGGATCCGCTGACAGTTAAAAATTTTGCTTTGAATGAGAGTGTTGCACTCTTGCCGGCAAGTGTTTTTACGTTTTCGATTCTTTGCTCTAAGTATGCTTCGGTTGTCAAACCAGTTGATAGGTTCGTTGGATCATAAAGATTCGACAACGATGCACCTGTTCCGCTAGTTTGAACTCGAAGAAAGTGATTGCTCAATGGAGTAAATCCACTCGGACCATCTAGTTCGTGTTCCATTCTCTCGATCGATAATTCAGGTTGGAACCCTTGTGTGGCACCGATCATATAAAATCGCCATCGATCTAATGTGTAGTCGAATGTTGATCCAAGAGTTGCTTCACCAAAAGTAAACACATAAGGATCGACAGTAAATTCACCACGCTGACAGATATTAAAATCGCCATTGATGATTGAATTTCTTCTCTCCTGTGGACCTTGGTGTCCTCTTAGATTTATTGCACTACTACTGTACATTTAGTTTAATTCCTTTTCTATCAGAAAGATGAAAGTGCTACTCGTTTCCATGTGTCTCCCTCAACACACACATAGAAGTGTGTGTTACTCCACGCAATATCTCCGGTGTTTCCAGTGTCCGAAGCAGATACAGGAATATCAGGTCCGGTTCCACCAGAACCTTCGTCAGAACCGAGTCGGAATCTTCCCTTCGCATCAAAACTTGCTCTCTCTATACCATCAGTATCGAAAGACATCTTGTTTGTACTGTGTGTGTATTTGATCTGTCCTTCGTCTACGTCTCCAGCAGAGTTGTGGAATCTCACAGATCCTGTCTTGCTTCCGAGAGATCGAACTTCAATTGCAGGATCTCCGGTTCCGTGACAAACAATCTTGGTGTTTGATCCGTACACATAAAGATCAGAGTCAACAGATGCATCTGGATCTGTACAACTCGAACCAACGGCAAGTTTACCGGAGAATGATCCGGTTGCACCAAAACTAATTCCTATCAACGATGCTGTTATTCCGTGGGATCTAAAGGAACCCTTAACATCCAAAGATGCTCCGGGCGCATTTGTACCAATTCCAGCATCGCCATCCATGTATGCAATATCGGGTGCGTGATTTTCCCATTGCGAGAACGTGACACCTTGGAATGTTGTACCAGAACTACCATCAGAAAGTAGTGCAGCAGATGCTCCAGCAGGCGCTCCTGTTGGTAGGGTATATCCGTCTGTTCCACTATTAGTTACTTCGATAGATATAGTCTTCATTGTTCCCCGAACATCCAAAGATGCTCCGGGAGCAGTCGTACCGATACCGATTCTGTGTGCTGCGGAAGCACCAGCAGAAACTCCAATCGTAAAGACTGGTTCGTTATCGTTTCCTGTTACGACTATACCTTCACCAGAAACTCCCTTAATTCGCATGAAGTTTTCTGTGGTGGAATCTTCGTAGATATTAATCTGTGCGGTTATTCCATCGAGTCGAATTCCATTTGTCGAACCGCCACCAGAACCTCCGATGTGGAGTCTAGACTGTGGATCTGAATTATTGATTCCGAGGAATCCGCCAGTTCCGAGACGCATTCGCTCAGTTCCTGTTACATCTACTGTACTCTGAGAAGCAGCAAAGATAAGATCTTCACCGCTGTTTGGTCTGAGATCTCGGATCAGTGGTTTGAAATCATGATAACCATCGTCACCATCAGTATCGTAGATGAGAATGTCACCATCAGAAACTCCCGTGTCGTACACGTTTGTAAGTTCACCGGCAGTCAGTGCTACATCAAGTCCATTGATAAGCGATGCTTTTGCTGCTGATGTGAGTTTGATGATGTAGTTCACAACACCATATGGTTGCATGTTGTTGTGACTGATACTTTCTCCTGTGTTATCAAGTGAAAGATCATCAAAGGATGCTGTGATTGATCCTGTGATTTGAATATTGCCAGTCCCATCAGTAGTTTGGAGATTTAGACTTCCCGAACCAAAGGTTGCATTACCGATGATCCCGATTTCACCGTGATCACCAAGTGCCGATCCACCCGGCCCAGAAAACAGGTCTGCAATTTGACTTGCTGTGTATGGGATCGGAAGTCCAGAGATAAATCTATAACCACTATTATCCGACCCATCCCATCGATTTACCGGCCAACCACCAGAGTTCTGGTCGCAGTCTCCACATACACGATACCGGTCTGCGCCGGTAGTTGGATCTTTAGGTCGAGCAGTGAATACCTGATCATATGGTTGCTGTGGGGCGTAAAATGAAGCGTCATCATTTCCTACTAATTGCGAAACCCCGACAACGTGAGTGTGCTGCGGAACCTTGAGTCCGGTTGAGTTTACTACACCAGAACCAGCGATCGAAATATCACTGAGGTTGAATGCAAAATTAGGTTCGAAACCCAATGAAGAATCGGCAGAAATTGCATGAGTGTGAACTGGAAGTTCAGGAATAGTAAGTTGATGAACTTCCTCGCCGCCTTCTTGTCCCAATTTGTAATCATATAATGTATTATTTGATCCAGCATTTGTTCCGATGATGGTCCTACCACGAAGATCTGGTTTTCTGAATTCGTTTGTTTCTTGTGCAGAAACGAAGAAAGATGCACCAATGTCATCACTTAATGGAATATTATTCGCACTAATAATAGTTATCGTAGCGTGTTCAACACCTGTGCTGTCTGTGTCTACTAGTGCTGGAAATCTTAAGACTGGACTATCTGGTACTAGTACCGTTCCACCCGCACCGGCGATTTGTTTTGTGAGATGATCAACTGTAACCGTCATTGTATTTGTGGATTCATCCCAATCAATAATTTGACCAGTGACAATTTGAGATTGTCCAAGTTCACCACCAATTGCATCATAGATGAATGTTGAGGTAACTCTACCACCTATAATCGAATATGCATTAAAATCTACATCAAAACCATCTCTTCTGTTTATTGTAAGTTTCTGTGTAAATCCGTATCGATTTCCGATGCGTGAATGAAGTTCGGGATATGATGTTGCAACTAAAGTTTCGCCGTCACACAAACTCCAACCATCTGGCACATCATTTTGTTCTCCTGCGTATGGTGCAATTACACCGGCAGGTTGAATACCTTCTAGACTTACTGTTGCTTCACCACCAATAAGTGTGCCGATATAATTTGTTACTAAACCTTTACCTTGCTCAGTTCTTGTGAGCATAGGTTTAATGACTGTACCACCGGCAGTCGGTGGTGCGTCGATCAATTTACCGTTAGATGTATCTGATAGGAACCATACTAACTTTGTTTCGTCGTCAATTTCTGCCATTGCAGAAAGATCAATTTCACCCTGATATACAAGGGTAAACTGACTGGTGCTAAGTACCTTTTCAATCACACCAGATACTTCTGCGTTCACAGCAGAGTTTGCTTGTGCGCCGACAAAACCAGAAGTGGCAACATCCCAACGAACAACATCTCCAGCAACAAATCCGTGTGTTGCTTGGGTTATGTTATTCCGGATGGACTTTCCATCTGCGGATGCTGTTTGTAATTTGAATGCACTATATGCCACTTGGTATTATCTCCGTGTTATACTATTTAGTAATATTATTCTTGAGTTCTGAGTCTGCATCGAAACCTTTGATAAGGTTATCTGATCCCCCAAGCGAACCGACATAAACACTTCGTTTGCCGGTAGAGTTGTTCGAAAAGAATCCCTTATCGGATCCACCAGCATGACTCTGACTCACTAGTCCAAGTTGCATGTTTGGTTTTGCTCGCATGGTTGTGGGGAAGAAAATTGTAAATCCTGTGCTATCAGAACCTGCAATGATTTCTACATTTCCGGCCATGTCTAGATCTCTCCAGTAGTACCGTTGACATGATTCAAGATCTGACTCTACATCTGGATTTTGGAATGTAGTTGCTTGCTGTCCGTGTTCTACTTGAACCTGAGCGAGTGACAGAATACCATCATAGGTCAGTCCGGCAGCAAATCCAGCAAGAGTTGCACCCATAGCGGTGGTAAACGATTCATTGTTGTCCTCGGAGTGAGTAATGTATCTAAGATCCAAGAATGATGTGTCACCAATACTAGTTCCTACCAAGAATGCCGGTAAGGATACTGTGTGTGTAAACTTGTTCCATTCTGTACCAAGTCCAATATCTTCCACATGAACAGTGTTTCCTTCTGCGGTATTACCAAGTGCTTGGTAGTCTTGAACAACTGCAACTCGAACATTTCCATTTTTGGTTCCCTTTGCCCAATAACTAAGGGTTACGTCTTTGTTCGCAAATCTACGGACGTTTTCAATTCTTTGTCCTACAGAAACAGTAGATTTATTTTCATTTCCAGAATTGGCATCAATATATCCTTGGAAGTTCAAGTAATGCTTAGGGTATCCGGGGATTGTTGTTTGTGCATCCACGAATGTTCCCTGAGAAATTCCACCAATAATATTGGAAGCAGATCCCGATGATGTTAAATCTGGAATTACTTCTGCATTGAATCTATCTGCTGCAAACACATCATACTTAGATCCATCCGTTTGGAAGGTGTCCGAAAGAGTTACAGTTCTAACTCCAGTTGCGTTTGAGATAAAGTGTCCAGACTGAGGGCCGTTGCCGCTGAGGGGACTACCAGCAGTGGTGATACCAGTTACTCTTTGCCAATTATCAAAGTTACTATTGATGATTAGGTTTCTTCCCTGCTTACCAACAACAGGAGGAACCACTAAACCACCGTCTTCGATAAAGTATCCGAGGACTTCGACTTGCACAGAAAAGGATTCTGTGTGAGATGGAATTCCCTGAACTAAAGCATGTGGTTTTCCAAGAGAAACTGCTATCTGTCCATTTGGATTTGAATTTTCAATTGGAACGATCTTTGTAAAGTTATTGGTATCAGCGTTAAAACTTGCCATCCCTGCATCTCTAGTAGATTGGGTGGCGATATTTTCAGTAGTTTCAAAATTGATTGGGAAGTTCGCATTTGGAACACCAGCATAAACTTCTTCAAACCTACCAATACCTCTTCGCTTTATGTAAATCTTCACCATCATATGCGTGGCATTGTCGGGTGGTGTTATCTTTGTGAAGTAGTCATTGATGCTTGTCCAGGCGCCTGTGTTATTTGTATAATTATACTCAACATTATGTGGTTGTGAGGTATTATCAGAAGATTCAGTCGATTGACTAAAGAATATTCTGAACTTTTCATATGTCGAGATTTCAGGATCATACGGAGACGGATTTGTTCCTGATGCTAAGAATGGCAAGGGAGCAGTTGATCTTGCTTGCTTGAACATCAGTTTAGTTACTTTTTGTCCATCGGTTGGGGAGAACGTCTTACCTGTTAATGAAGTAGTTTCTTCTGAGTCTCCGTCGCCAGTAGGTGGAGCAACATTTGTAGTAATTTTTCTACCAACATACGACAGAACCAGTCCTCTTGTTGGACTCGTTGCAATGAACATTGGTTTCTTGACCATGTTAATAGTTCGTGGATATTCTAATCCAAGACTACTGATCGGCGCACCTGAACTGTTTGGTGTTAAGAAGTATACTCTTCCCGTGTTATATGTGTACGGTCCGTCCTGAAGATCTACCCAACCTGAGTTTGTAAGATAGAATGCATCTGATGATCCAGAAGCAGGAGTTACAATTTCACTAATGATTCCCTGTGACTCTGCATCATATTCACTATTTGCTTGTGCTTTAACATAGACACCAAACGGTTGTGCTGGATTTGTTATACCAGTTTCAAACCTCATAACATCACCAACGGTATATCCGTGGTTCTCCTGATTAACAAGAAGTCTATTTCCCTGTGAAACCACACCAGTTTCAATTGACTCTGCAATTTCTCCGCCGATATAACTAACAACGAATCCAGTGTCTCCTGTCACACCAATCATCATTGGTTTTCTTACGAAACCAACTTGCGAATCTACGGGAGAATTTTGAGAAAGCATACCAGTCGTTCCAGACGAGAGGAAGTAGGCCCTTCCAATCTCCAAGGTAAATCCTGCGGGGACATTATCAATTATGGTGTCCCACCTAGAACTCTTAACCTCACCTTGGAACGTAATGTCGAATGTTTTGTCATTGATGACTTCGGATACAATACCGATTGCTTCTGCACTTTCTTTACTACCGGCAAATGCTCCGGTGAAACCTTCACCGTGAGGTCTGACTGGCATACCAAAAGAAAGTCCATGTGCCGTATCTGTCGTTACTCTCTTCTTGTTAACACCGTGGAAGAAACTAGTGTGTCCCTCTTCGTCAATTTCTGCTACATCAATTGGTGTTGATAAAGTTGTATTATCATAACGGAGAGTTACGCTTCTGTGATTCCTAGTTATTCCACGCTGACCGTTTGTGAATCCGGGAGGAGCAGTAAATCCAAAAATGAGAACTTCACATGACTCACCACCACCAAAGTGTAGATTGCCTGCGGTTCCTGTTACTAATCCTCTACCGTCACCAAATTCTATATTTTCGTTTGTAGTCCACGCACCAGTGTGTCCACATACACCAATTTGGTGTGGTTTCCATAACCAACCGGCACTAGGACCGTCTGAACGAGCGATGATAATACCACCACCACCCGCTGCAAGAATTTGTGAATCTGCACTTAATCCTTGTGTTCCGTCTTCGTAGGTTCCACCTAGTACAAGGTTGTAATCAGCAACAGTAACATTCGTAGAATGAACAGTTGTCATTTGACCTAAGATGGTAATATCAGAACCAAAGGTAACACCCTTCTGAACAAACCCGGAGTGTTCTATGGCAAGATTTCCGTTTGCATCAGTGGACACAGAGATACCGTCACCAGAAACTCCAGTATAAACTTTGAGTCTGTTTAGTTTATCAATAATGTCTTCGTTAGTAATACGTCTCCACTCTTGGAAGGTATCACCTAAAGAAACGTCTGCAATTTCATATGTGTTAAACTGTGGTCCGGTAGACATTTATTATTTTTCCTCTTTGATTAGATCACAGATCATTGTCTTAAGATTTTCTATCTCTTGCCTTAGATTATGTATGTCTTTTTTTTGACCTCTTTTTTCGAGATCTTCTTTTAGTTTTACATTATTTACCATAATCAAAGCGCCCGTTTCTAGATCTCGTTCATAATTTTTATTATCAGTTTTCGCTCTCATATCATTGCTACCACTCTAAGGTCTTTAATTTGCGGGACATTACTAGTATTGTCAGAAAACATTAATACCTTAACTTGTAATGTGGTGTATTGTCCAATTTTATCTTGAGCGTTATCACCAACTTTAAAACTAGTTTCTGTAAACTCGAATGGGTTCTCTGTTTCCTGCACAGGTGTCAATTCTTGTAGTCTATAAAAATCAGATTCTTCAATTTCTTGATAGGTAGAAGGTGGAAGAGTTCTACAGTAAACTTCAATTGAAGTTCCAGTTGGTTTGTTGATATCAAGGAAGACGCGAAGATCGTCTCCAACCTCTTGCAGTTTTATGCAACGTGTTAGATACCTAGCGGCCGCGTTATCAACGGCAGGACTTTGATAATTTGGATCACCAGCACCAGAATTGTTTATCACGTTTTCTACTGTAATAACAGAAAGATTCTTCGTGTCGAGAACCGCACTTATTGTAGTAGAAGATGGATTTGTAAATTCAACAACATGTGTAGTTTTTTCCTGTTCGGAAGGATTAGATGAAATTAACTGACTCGGTGAGAACTGATAATTTTCATTTTGTGGTAACTGGAATGTGGTTTGTGAGGTCCCAAAAGTTAATTTATGAACTATCGATGTTGTTGGTAAGATTAATTCATTTGATAGAATCTTAACAAGGTTTACATCCGTAGATACTCCGGGATCTGTCAGATTAATCTGTAAGTTCCCGGGCGCAGCAGTAAACAAGCACCTGTTAATTTCACACATAAATATCGTTGCAGTTTCTTCTTCTGCCACATTTGTGTTTTGTGGTAGGAACACACTACCCATTTGAGGATCTCTAGTTATTACATTTCCAGTTAAAGAATCTTCTAGTCCAATATTTCCTGTATACAGTTTGTAATCATCTGTATTAGAAATGACACTCAACGAGTAGTTTCCGGGTTGTAGATATACCGGAGAAGAAAATTGGAACTTGGTTGCTGTTGGAATATCTGTATTGGCATTGACTTCGCTCGGATACACCGTAACCTCAGAGAAAGGTATGATCGAAGATGCAGATGGATATCCACTAACAGTTGGTCGAATCTGTATAGTGACTGGAAGTGTTTCAGATTTAGATGCAAAGTAAAGATTTACATGATCTAAAAATGTACCATTAGAGTGTATATTAGAGGATACGGTAAAGATCTGTGAGAGTGGATCTACCCACTGTGTTTCCAATGAAAGATTTAAAGAATCTTCTCTAGTATAAACATCCCGAACAATTTTCTCACTAGTTACTGTTTGTCTTCGAAGAACTATAGGACGAGTAGCACTAAAGGTGGTATCAGTGGTGTTCTGAACACCTTGTGCATAGTAGATACCCTCGGCAGAAGTTTCTGCATCTGCCGCCGTATTAGTAGACGAATCTGTTAGTCTAAAGACTTTTTCGCCGGTAAGATATTTCTTTGGGGGAATTGAAAATTTAAGATTTGTAATCTTACCAAATGAATCCGTTGTGATGTCACCACCAAGAGACCCTTCATTTGGTGTACAGAATTGACTGACATCATCACCATCAAAGAAAGGAACGACTTTCGTATTTGGTTTTAGATTCTCTGCTTTAATCGTTATAGTTTGAGATCTAATGAAAGGAACAACACTAACATCAATAATCTTGTCATTTACTTTCTTCTTCAGAGTATCAGGAACATTCCCTAGTCTGATGTTAAGTCTGGACTTTCTTTGTTCGATGGTACTTGCAATGTTTGATACAGAAGATACGTTTTTCTCAATCCTAGATGCAATGAATATATCAGAGTTTTGAATTCTTGCTTGCTCTAAGAATCTTTCACCGACAACATTAACTAGATTGTCGTCTATGCTTTCAACTCCAGACCAAATACTAGACCATTCGTTCCACTGAGTTCCGAATCCTCTATTGTCATTGAAGTTATTGACTTTCCAGTTGTCGTTTGAACCAAGATCGTTAATTTTCACCACTGGACGAACTGAAGTAGAGAACCATTGATCCGATGGCGGATCGAGTTCTAAACGACCAATCCAGTTGATTAAATCGAACGGATTAACTGAAACAAAACCATTACTTAGAGTTTGTGAAATTAGTGGTTGGGTTCCTGTAATCTTAGAGTGAACAAGACCGTCCGAAGAAATTTGCAAATTGTCACCAAGTATTAATGAACTTGTATCTAGAGTGTGACTAGTTTCGTTGAATGGTGGTCTTAGAATTGAATTTTCATAATCAACAGAACATGCATAATTTGAATTTGATACATCTCCTAATCCATGTCCTGCAAAAGTATCGACAACTATACCGACTTTACTTCCGATTTCACTACTATTACTCTTTTCAATATCCATCGCTTCAATTTCATTTTCGATAAGAGATAGTTTTGTATAAAGTTCAAGATCATCAACTCTCTTCTCAACCCTACCAATGTCTGCCATGGTGTATCGGTTATTTTCGATATACTTAACCGCAACATCCGATGCATTGTGTGTATATGGTGGCAGTGCAATAGTATACAATGTCATAGAGTCAGGTCTGTCTGCTGGCGCCACTGGTTTGAGATCTGGAACTCCCTCGATAACATCAAAGTTTATGTCATCACCAAACGACTGTCTCGCAACAATCTTATCAATTCTAGACTGATAATATGTGTGGGACTCTTCTATGCTAATGATATTGTCTGTCGGGATTACATGGCCCGAAATTTCATCTCCTATGGGACCACTGTGTCTGAAGTCTATACAACTTGCCAGTGAAGTTGTCTTACCTAAACTTGGACTTGCAAACAATGGAATATTATCATAAGTTATTCCAGCGTAAGATTCAACTGTAAATGGTCCAATTGATCCACTATGCTGAAAGTAGTCATATGTTATTCCAAACGGTTCATTTAGTATAGATGATTGGTTCTCGGGATCCTGTGTAATATAAGTGCTATACTTCTCTGGTTTGATGTATAATTTTCCAGTAAGATATCTTGTATCTCTTTGTCCATCATCAAACAAGAAGTCTCCCGGTTCCGCAGAATCCATTTCTGTTATTTGATATGCATCAAACTTACTTAGAGGGACATAAAACACAGGGGCGTCAAACGTACCTTCATTTACAAGTTCCGAGGTAGTAAACCTTTGACTTTCTTTAGTAAGTGTTTTACTTCTAATAGTAGGTGAAGTGATGATAGAATTTGAAGAACCTTGATCTTGCGCCACAATAGGAGCAACTAGAACATATTCATTTCCGGGAGAAGAATCTGGTATTGTTATAGTCAGAGTTTTCCCATCAGCAGATCGTTGATAGACGGGGGCATCATCTGAATTATTTTGGAAGTAATTATCTACAAGTTGTAGTACCCCAGTTGTCCCGTCGTCAGTAATGGGTCGTGCAAATAAAATGTAATCACTAGTGTTTGTGATGAGTTCAGTGCCAGATTCACTAAAGAACTGATGAACACCCTCTGGGTCTGTTGCAACACTGAGATTCCAAGTTGCAACACCATTGTCGTCAACTGTGATTGTGTTTGATCTATTATAGACGTATCTAAGTTGATTAATTGACTTAACAGTTTTTCCCTGTGGAACTTCAAATACTAGACCGGACTCTGGAATATCAAATAACGTCTGACTATCTTTAGAGTTTGGAACAGAAATCAACCTGATAGCCGGGAACCCAGTTCCTAGATTTTCAGGTGCAGTATTGAGATTACTCGGTGGCGTCATATAATACGCACTAGAAAAGTCACCATCACCAATAAACGAATCGATATAAAATCTATGAATGTAGTTTTGATCTACTTCTCCACTTTGGTGATTAGATATTTCATTTCTAACGGCGTTTATGACAGAAGAATTGTTTTCTTTTTCTAAGTTATGTACCGTTGCATTACCGATTCTTTCTCCGGTTTGCTTCCAAAGACTGACGGTAACTGCACCTGTTATTACATCATAACCATTCGTAGGAGCAATTAAGTTGTTAAAGAATTCTCTATTACCTGTAAAGTCATCACCAACACCGTCTGGTGTCGGTGCATTTCCGTCACCGTCAACTTCAACTCCAACGAAAAAGTTTCCGACCTTTGCGCCGGGAATCTTAGTTAGACTAGAACTATCGGTTGTTCTTGATTTATTAATGTTAATAAACTGTGGCGATTGTGTTTCGTACTCATAGCCATACAGATATGCTTTTCCCGGTTGAAGAGCAGAAACTAATTTAGTAGAATCTCCACCCCGATCAGATGTATAAACACCTCGGTTTGTTCCATCATTTAAGTGTTCTCGTAAATCAATCTCAAATGGTTTTACTGTGTAGGATCCAGATTCATCGAATGTTCTTCTTGCTAGTGTCTTTTCTAACTCTGCATAGTCTGTGTATAGAGTCTTAAAAATTACACTACCTTCATCGAATCTGACTAGTTCTATGAAGTTCTTTGTGGTTGAAATATTATTCACAAAACCAAGATTCAAATCAATCTTATATCGATCGCCACCCGGAGCGTTATAGTTGTAGGATCCAGAAGCAGGATCTCGCAGAGTCGCATCATCTCCCTCTGTTACAGCACTTCTTCGGACACTAAAACCTACGCTTCCACTTGGTTGATTAAAGAATCTAACTCCATCACCAGTGAATCCATAAATCGAAGTTGACTGTTTGTCTGTTTTTACAAAGAAACCATCGGTGTAGAAAATACCGGGACTTGTTGTTACTACTTTAGATCTTCCCTGAACACCATTAACAATAGTTGCGTCGGTGACGGTTTCAGATACCTCTGCAATTTCTCCTGCTCCCGTTCCGCCTACGATTGTTGATCCAAAAGTTCCTCCGGGTTGAAAAGTATTTCCCTGTAGGAAGTTTACATACAGCAAATCGTAGTTGTCTACAGTGGATGTGGGTGTTTTTTCAAGATGAACCACCCTTGCACTAACATTCTCTGTTGTTCCACCGTCAGTTTTAACCTGACTAATATCGTACCCACCAAGTAAATCTAAATCAGAACCTTTAACTATCCTGACATAAGAACAGTTTTGAACTGATTGATCACCACCGAGAATCTTTGCCCCATCTTCGAAGATATGGTCACCCATCCTAGAAACTTGGTTCTGGAGGATGCTTTGAAGTTGAGTAAGTTCTCTTGCTTGAACTGCATAACCCGGCCTAAAGAGGACTCTAAGAAACTTCTTGTCTTCGTCGTAGTCGTCATAGTAAGGATCTATGTTCAGTAATGTCGGGTCATATGATGCCATTTATTTGTCCACCTTAGAAACCAAGAATAATCTTGAAGTTTTCTTGTTGTTCGATGTTACGATCTATTCGTCTTATATTCTCTATGTATAATACATCACCAGATGATAGTTTCAATTCTGGTTCAGACACAGATGTAATCCACTTATTTTCTGGTAGATTTGGTGAACCACCAGACACACCAAATCCATCAGTTCCTGCTCCGCCTCTGAAGGTTCCGATTACATTTGTAAGTAGCAATTCTCCTGTCCCTCCGGACTCGTACTTCCATTCAACCACACTTCCCTTGGCGTAATTGGAATTTACCTTTGATCCTTGCTCAATTACATCATCAGCAGAGAACATTCCTTCTGTCAACTTATATCCGGTTGGAGAAGTTGAGTCTACCCTACCTTCAACAACTACATTTGTTGTAGTTCTGTATACCTTGTTTAAAACTTTTGATGATGTTACGTCATCTACTGAAACTATCCGTGCTATGTCTTGTTCTCCTGCGATCATTTGAGGTGTAATCACGCCGTTAGTCGCTCCCTCAACAAAGGTTTTGATTAACTCACCACCCTTTGCTTCTACTCGCACTACGTTTGGATAGAAAGCAGAACTACTGATACCACGAACTTCTGATGCTAAAGTAGAACCAGAGAACGATCCAACTACAGGATCTACCAATAATTCGTTACGATCTGGGTTCCATGCTTTTACCAAACCTTCTGCCGTTCCGGTTCCAATTCCAGTATACTGTGATACCTTTTCATCTACCTCGAACGAACCGAGTTGACCCAAAGTGGCACCAAAAATAATTCGTTTTGTGTCGTCATTGAGTTCTTGAGTTTTGAATGTACCCTGTACATCTTCAAGAATCAATTCAACGTACTCACTATTTCTACCAGTAAAAGACTGGATTTTAGCGGCGGCCTTACTTTCACTACCTATGATAAATTTACCATCTAAGAAAGTACCACTTGTATTAGTAAAATCATAATTAGCAGCCAGATACTCTGGTTTTCTAATTACCATTTTATTTGCCTGCTTTAGTTCTTTTCCTGCAACTTTATTTGTGCCATCGTTCAGTAATGGATTTTTTACAATCCCGAATTGTCTAAAATCATTTTTAGTCGAGATCTCATTATTCTCATCTCTGCTAATTTTCATGTTGATCATAGTTCTTGATGCTTCAAGATCTTCAACTATGTTCGCTGCGTGACCTTTCTTTGGACCAATTATAGGTCTCCAGTTATCGGCAGTCCCGGATGATGGTGTAGTCAATATATCTACGGTGGCAACACTATAGTCTTTGCCTTTAGTAATTGTAACCAGATCACTAACTTTATTTGAAGAATTTAATTTGGTTCTAACAGTACAATCTGTTCCGTCACCAGTTATAACCGCATGTGGGATTATGATATACGATGAGGGTTTCTTAGTAGAATCTAAATTACCCAATGTTTCATCTGAGTGCAATTGAAAATCAAAAGGTTGATCTACAACGATATACGGATCACCATCAAATCTTGCGTCATTATCCCCATCGAAATACACATAATTTGATATTCTTCGATATTGTCCAACTTCTGGTCCTCGTCCATCTACAATGTAAACTGCATACCCAGCATAGTATGAACTGATTTCATTCGGTGCCAAATTTTTATCAAGGTAAACACGATTTAAATCTCCCGTGTTTCCATGACGCACGTTTTGCCTGACTCCCTCAGCGAACCCTGCTGAGTATACTGCGGAACCTTTAACGTCTCTATCGAACTCCTCGATAGATCCTGCAACGGCCTTTTCTTGTGCTTGGTATTGATGAATACTGTTTGTATTTGTTATATCAGTAACAAGACGAACAGGCATATAATCATCAGTCATGAATGGTCTAATATCTTCTGTGACTTTACCCAAAAACTTCCACTTATATTGATCACTACCAACTGTGACAACATCGGTTCCAGTAAACTCTGGTTTTACTGTTGATGCTCCGCCATCATTATTATCAATGACTTTATATACTCTAGAATCATCAACCAATGCATAAAAATTATTAGCAGTCAATCCACTAGATGGGTTTTCGAATAACGACAGAGTATCATCATATTCAGAGTAGAAAGAACCAGAAACCCAGTTGTTTCTTGGTACGACATGGATAGCATCATTTTTATCAATACGCTTTGCTGCTATTGCATTTCTAAATGCATCGTTCTGAACATCTATAGAACCTGTTACGCCAGGTGCTGCGGATTCATTTGGCCATTCGTCTACATTACCTATAAACAAGTAATATTGATCTTCGTTTGACTTATCAAAGTCATTAATCAAAGAAGTCGCAAAATGACGGCCGAATGGTTTTTGGAAGTTTTGTGTACTCATACTAGTATATATCTCCGCCGGTTGGTCCAACATTATTCACATCTAGGGTGAAAAAGTTTCTGAGAGTTATGCCGTCAAATGAAATTCCGTTAGGTATTGTTGTTACACCACGAACAGCAGGGTGGAAGTAGATTGAAAAATATGTTACTCCAAGATTTTTTGCAGCAGTATATCCACCATCAAATGTTGCACCACTACCACCAAGAGGTCTTCCTAACGGATCATGACTTGTGATACCACCTTCTGGGACTGTTACAAAGGTAATACCTTGAGTGCCGGGATTAAAAACAGATCCATCTGGTCCAGTTGCTGCGAAAGGATTATACCCAAACGGATATAAATCCCCGGTTGCACCTACGAAGGTCCCCCCGACATTCCCAGTTCGACCGTTATTTCTTAGATTTAGCGTTGTTCCGGGAGCATATGGAGTGTAATGTCCAATGATAGGAAGTTCTTGAATCTTGCTTATGTTAAGGTCTTGAGAATTGTCTCTTGCCAAAACTCTAGTTAGTGCTATTTCACCAAATACTTTCATCCCTGCTGGGTGAATTATTTTCTTTATTGTATCTTCGAATTTACTAAGAGTAACTTCAGATCGTAAAACATAAGAATGAATTTGGTAGTAGTGATTATCTTGTACGACTTTATTAGAACTAATTTTACCCATGTTTCCATCATAATATCCCGGTTTACGATTTACTGCTTTGGGTATCAAAAGACCATATGCACTTCCATCACCTGTTTGACTTCGGACCGTAAACGGAACGGATTCGTTATAAAAAATTCCGCCGTCTGTAATATGAACATCTAAAATCTCGCCCTGTAAACCAACTTGAGATACATATCCCACAGCACCTGCGCCTGGAACACCGTATATTTCGCCGATAGGAATTGATGGATCTTGTTCGTAAATACCAAATGAGCAACATGGCGCACATCCAAAATCAATTTGTGGATACACAAGAACATCATCGCTTCCTGTCCTATAACGATTTAATATAATCGGATCGCCTATCTGATAATTAAATCCCGAACTAATAATTCGAACCTCTGATAATATACCATAAACATTTTCATAAACATCTCCGGTTGTTCCTCCTACATCAAAGAATGCAGGTTGTCCCGAAGCAAATTTTCCATTGATTTCTTTCAAAGAAAATTCAGCAACATCAGCACCACGAACACTGTATTGTATTACAGAATCCACTGTTGCAAATGCCGTGATTTTTTTACTATATGGATCTCTTTGCTTAATTTTTCCATAAACATAGTCAAAAAGATCGTCCCCAGCAAATGCTGTTGTTTTTATAATATCTGGAGAGTTCCATCTACCATCAGATAAACGAAGCATGTCCGTCTCTGGATAATAGAACTCTAATACACTATTATAAATTATACGGAATAAGAACTCAAAGGCCTTTTCTGTTCCTTTGAGTTTATAAAACTCTTTTATGTTTTTAATTACTGACTGGACATTTAGAGGAGTCGTGCCGTTATTTGTAGTTGCTAATTCAGTTGGAAAATTTAAAAGGTAAGTTTTTCTAAACTCATCAACAAAAGAATTTATAGTGGTATCGATATCCGACACTGAGGTGAGTCTACTAATTGCACCAACTGAATTTTCATTTTGTTCTACCCATTCATAATACGCTTCGATAAATGAAAGAAACATTGGGTAGTCAGATCGGACAAAATCAGGAACCTGTGATTCTATGAAGGGAGATATACGGAAAAGAACCGACTCTTGTTCTGGAGTCAGTTCAGCAAGAACCTGCGAGATATCCGATGGTTGGAGATCAACGAAGGACTTTAACTGGAATAATAGGGGTAAACTATTATATGGGTTTGACATTAATACCCTCCGCCTCCTGAGAATGATCCGCCGTCACTACCACCACCATCACTACCACCACCATCAGAATCACCGCCTGCACCACCCGGTGGTGATGGTGGAATACTCGTACCTTCTTCGTCTGGAGGAATGATGGGTGGATCTTGAACCGTGCCATCTACGACACCAGTTCCACCCTGTCCACTGTCTGAATTCGAAACTGATCCATCACCACTGTAGAATGATGATGATTGTGATCTATCTATTATTGTGCTATCTGCACCAGTTGGAACTTGATATCGATCCAATCCAATCGCAAGAGAAGTAGAGATATTATCATATCGTTCTTTTCTAAGTGCTTTAGTAGTTATTGAGACTTTAATAGAATCGCTGTCTAATTCATCGTATGTTAATATTAAATTATTCGTTGCCAAAACATCTTGATCATCTGGAACTGCCGTGAACCGAATAACTTCGCTTCCATCATCGATAGATACAGGAACAAAGGAAGACGATAATGTTATCTTACCTTTCTTATAATTTACTGCACCAACATTTGAATTTAAAATTTTCTTGGTTCCCTTTTCAAAGTACAGTAAACGGATAAATCCACGACCATCATCTTCAGCAAAAGCGGTTTGCATTTTACCATTTAAATCTAGATGTTTAAAATTTGTAGATGTAATAACTGGCATATGACCATCATGTGGATGAAAGATCGGGTTCTTGAAATTTATTGTATACCCGGTAGATGCCCCTAACGTCGGATATAACCATTTTTGTATTCTTATCGTTGTTTGATTTCCAAGAATAGAATCTTCTGTCTCGTCAATTTTCTCAAGTAATCTAGAAAACACCATGTCTTGCTCAAACTTTTCTAGGTTTGTATCAATGTATGACTTAATATTTGCTTCTGTTAGAATAGCAACCGCTTGTGGTGATAATAAAGTTTTGTTTGGATTGTATAAAACTTCTGTATCTAATAGTAGATAAAGATACTCTGGGTCGATAACCTCCGGAATTATACTGACAAGGTTCTTACTTTTAACTATGTCATTGATAATATTTCTCTTGGCACTTTCATTTAGATACTTACCACTCTCTGGTTTTATAGAGATAAAAACTTTTCCATATTGAGGTGGAGATTCTTCCTCACCACCATACACATTAATTGTTTCAACGTCTGCGTATTCTTTTGCTACTAAAGTTTCATAATCGATGGCAGTTACTGCACGATCTTGTGCTTGGAATGTTCGAGGAGCAAAGTATTTGATGTTTTTAATATCTTCTGGATCAGAACCACCAGAAGAAAAGTCTATAGTTTCCACATATGCATTACCCGAAATCGAGAATGCCCTGTTTGCAGTAGACTCATTTTTGCCGATATTATTGGCATTACTTCCTGCACTAGAAACATATGTTAAAGTTATGACATTACCATCTGCTAATTCTTGTCCAACAATCCCATCCCCGAAATATACTTCAAAGAAATTATCTTTTGATTCTTGCAAGAACCAAACTTTGTCTGTTGATTTATAATCTGTAAAGTTTGTTCCTTTAGACCAAGTATCGAAAAATCCACTTCTATCTGAAGTTGAAGTTTGTACATTTATCACCAGATGTTCTGTATCTACATTTACATCTGGAATTCTAAACATTTTGTTTGACACTGATGAGTCATAAACAAAGGAAACAGTTCTTCTTAATCCTTCATAAATTGACACATTAGGAGCAATTCCGTTTCCTAAATTATCTTGGTTTGTATCTTCTTCAATTAGCACAGGGGTTTTATTAAAGAAAGTATAATTTGTTCCATCAGGACCCGTGGCGGTAAATGTTGTAAATGCAGGCAAATATGTGCCTGATTCATAAGTGGTGTTATACTTTACATTTATAGTAGAAAAGGCAGACTTTTTTGATGTTGGAGTATATCCAAGATGTTTTGATAGAGAAACAACAGAGTCTCTCATAACTGCACTGTCTAAGAACATTTCATTCGCAACCATGTTTGCATAGAAACCCATGTAGTGAGTATTGTATGAAAGAACATCCAAAAGTATAGATAGACCAGATCCTTCGAAGTCATAGTCTTTGAAAACTTCTTGAGACTTCAGATAAGTCTTGAGAGATTCTTTGATATTCAGAAAGTCTAATTCTGTAAGTTCAAGATTTTTATCGTTGGTTGCCATTATCGTAATCTCTCCAGTGCAAGATTCAAGGTTTCTATTCTATCGTCATTTTCTAACCTAAAAATAATAGTTGCTACCATTTGATGTGTATCGGATATAATTGCAACTCTAACATCTTCCACTATTGCTCTAGGTTCAAAATCCTGAATAACCTCTTTTATCCTATCTTTTGTTTCGATGACCGCAAAGGGCCCTGCTAGTTCAAATAATTGATCTGTTATTCCACCGAAGAGGCCTGGTTGAAATGGTCGTTCGTATTTATTTGTCATTACCAAATTTCGAATAGACCTTTTTACCGCCTCATAATTCGTCTTTAGCGGAACATCTCCTGTAATGGGGTTCCGAGTAAACGAAAGATCTAGATCTGAAAATTTGTATTTTTTATCTCTCATATGTCTATTTATCTGCCTGAAGTGTAAGATGTGTAGAAATCTTGCGAACTGACTCGCCAATTATTCCCTCAACAACTTCCTCATCAATAGCGTCTACTTTATCTGTCGCACACCACTGGAACATGACAAAACCAGTAATAAGTCCGTGGTGCTTCAATGGTTGTACAGAGAATGCCAGAACATTGTGTAACTCTAGAAAGTTCTTACAATACGAACTTGCATCTTCTTCTCGCCAATCTCTTTGGAGATAAACCACGGTTGGTTTATCTTTCTTTATCTGTCGAAGCAAAGAAACACACATAGAG
>JGI24005J15628_10000384_pt1 | contig 25777 bp, 23 predicted proteins | sample LinPmetageLP40_FD_15628 | JGI IMG/M metagenome (IMG submission 15628)
AAGTTTTTCCAATCTGTTTTTGCTCAAATTCACTCTTTTTTTAACATATTCATTATTTTCCAAAAATGAAATGAGACCAAATTGAAGATCTTTCAAAATTGCATTGCTAGTTGTTTCCACATGGATTTTAAAAATTCGATTTTTGGTAGCGTCTTCTGTTGCCCCAGTTTCAGAAATACTTTCAACCTGGATACTGGATATAAAGGATGATTGATCAATGCTAAGACTCAATTTTTCCGATAATAAAGCAGTATTTCCTTCTTTAATAAGTCGTTCTAAGGTTTCCGTTAGCGTATTGCTATAAGCCTCGGTTAAAATACTGGATTGAATAATCATATCACTTTCATATTTGGGAGTTTGGAGTTGATATGCTCCAATACCAAGCCCAATTCCCACTATTGTGGATAAAAATATGATTAATTTATATTTTGAAATGCTCTTAACAATTTTTAACAATAAGATACCTAAATCAATTTCGTCATCAGTATTTTGATTGTTTGTAGAATTTATCATAGTCAGTTCTTTTCTATGCAATTTTATGAAATCTATGTTAGTTATCGTACTGGTTGTAAATAAATAATTAATTTTGAGGCATAAATTTAAATGCGCAAAATGCAAAACATCGCGATAATAGGATTAGGGTATGTAGGACTCCCCTTGGCAGCGGAATTTGGTAAAAAGCACCCTACTATTGGGTTTGATATAAATCAAGTACGAATAGGAGAGCTTAGAGAAGGATATGATAGAACTTTGGAAATGACCAATGAAGAATTAAAAGCTTCTGGTGAGTTGTCATTTACATATCTTTTGGAGGATATTTCTAATGCCAACATTTTCATTGTAACTGTTCCTACGCCTATTGATAAATTTAAAAATCCCGACTTAACTCCATTGAAGCGAGCGAGTGAGGCAATAGGCTCTATACTCAAAGAGGGGGATATTGTGATTTATGAATCGACAGTATATCCAGGTTGTACAGAGGAAGTATGCGTTCCAATTTTGGAGAAAGTAAGTGGTTTGAAATACAATGATAATTTTCATTGTGGTTATTCACCGGAAAGAATTAATCCCGGAGACAAACAACACAGGCTCCCTACTATCAAAAAAGTGACAAGTGGCAGTAATCCAGACATTGCTGAAAGAGTTGATGAGCTGTATAAGAGTATCATTACAGCAGGCACACATAAGGCAAGTTCTATCAAGGTGGCAGAGGCGGCTAAGGTAATAGAAAATTCTCAGCGTGATTTGAACATAGCATTTGTGAACGAACTGGCCTTAATTTTTGATAAACTTGAAATAGACACACATGATGTTCTTGAAGCTGCATCCACCAAGTGGAATTTCTTACCCTTTAAGCCGGGACTCGTGGGAGGACATTGTATAGGAGTAGACCCTTACTATCTGACACATAAAGCAGAAAGTATTGGATACCGACCAGAAGTAATATTGTCTGGAAGACGCATAAATGATAACATGGGTAGCTATGTTGCTTCTACCGTTGTTAAAATGATGATTCAAGAGGGGATTCCAATTAGAGGTGAGCGAGTGCTAGTATTAGGGATTACTTTTAAAGAAGATTGTCCAGATATTAGGAATAGTAAAGTAATTGACGTTGTCGATGAACTTAGAACCTATGGCGTGGAAGTAGATGTTTATGATCCAATGGCAGATAAGGAAGAGGTGATGCAAGAATATGACATAGAATTGACCGATAAAATAACTCATAAATACAAAGCAGTGATAATGGCGGTTTGTCATGAAGCGTTTGATTCACTGAATTGGGCGCAAATCAAAACACCTAACGCCATAGTCTATGATATTAAAGGAAGATTGGATGCTTCACTAGTGACAAAAAGACTGTAAGTCGTAGGGTATATTAGGGTACATAAATAAACAAACTAAGAGTGAAAATAGCGGTTGTAGGTACAGGATATGTAGGTTTAGTTACAGGAACTTGTTTTTCAGAAACGGGTAATCAAGTAACATGCATAGATATAAATGTTGATAAAGTTGCTCAGCTTAAAAATGGAGTTATCCCTATCTATGAGCCAGGACTTGACGTGTTGTTCGAGCGAAACGTCAAACAAGGAAGATTAAAGTTTACTACATCTTTGGCTGAAGGGATTGAAGGTGCTGAGATAATATTTTTAGCGTTACCAACTCCTCCTGGTGAGGATGGGTCTGCTGACTTACAATATATTCTTAAAGTAGCTGATGATCTTGGTTCGTTATTGGATCAGTATGTAGTCATAGTAGATAAAAGCACCGTCCCTGTGGGGACTGCTGTAAAGGTGAAGAATGCTATAAGTGAACAGTCAAATGTGGATTTCGATGTAGTCTCAAACCCTGAGTTTCTTAGGGAGGGAGTAGCGGTAGAAGACTTCATGAAACCAGATCGTGTTGTTGTCGGAACTACCTCAGAAAGGGCCAAAAAAATAATTAGTAGACTTTATGCACCTTTGGTACGGCAAGGAAACCCAGTAATATTCATGGATGAAGCCTCAGCTGAATTGACTAAGTATGCTGCTAATTCATTTTTGGCTACCAAAATTAGTTTCATGAATGAAATTGCTAATATCTGTGAACTATTGGGAGCAGATGTAGATGCAGTAAGAAAAGGCATTGGGGCAGACACACGAATTGGAAAGCGATTTTTATTTCCAGGTATAGGATATGGAGGTAGTTGTTTCCCCAAAGATGTACAAGCCTTGCATAAATCTTCCAAAGATACTGGATACGACTTTAAAATTTTGGATGCGGTAATGTCTGTCAATGAAGGTCAAAAAACCAAATTGATCGCAGAGGTTATAAAGCACTTTAATGGAGATCTAACTGGTAAAACTATAGCGATTTGGGGGTTGGCCTTCAAGCCATATACCGATGATATTCGAGAGGCACCTGCATTGGAGAATATTAAAATTTTACTTGAACTAGGTGCTTCGATTAAAACTTATGACCCAGAGGCTATGCATAATGTAAAATCTTTAATTGGTGATAAAATCACATATTCCGAAGATGAATATCAAGCAGTTGATGGGGTTGACGCATTAATGATTATGACAGAATGGCCCGTGTTTCGGACTCCTGATTTTGATCAGCTTGGTATCCAAATGAAAAACAAAGTAATCTTTGATGGGCGAAATTTGTTCGATTTAGTGGAGATGGAAGAAAAAGAATTCAAATATATAAGTATAGGTAGAGCTAAAGTTAATGGATAAAAGACCTAAAATATTGATTACTGGAGGAGCAGGATTCTTAGGGTCTCATTTATGTGATAGGTTTGTAAATGAAAATTATCATGTGATAGCGATGGACAACCTTATCACTGGAGACCTGAAAAATATTGAGCATCTTTTTGAAAAAGAAAATTTTGAGTTTCACAATCATGATGTTTCCAAGTATGTACATATATCTGGTGATTTAGATTACATTCTGCACTTTGCATCGCCTGCTAGTCCGATTGACTATCTGAAAATTCCTATTCAAACATTGAAAGTGAGTTCTTTAGGGACACATAATTTACTGGGATTAGCTAGGGCAAAAAATGCCAGAATCCTGGTAGCCTCAACGTCTGAAGTTTATGGCGATCCATTAGTTCACCCTCAGACAGAAGAATACTATGGCAATGTGAATCCAGTTGGGCCTAGAGGAGTTTATGATGAGGCTAAAAGATTTCAAGAGGCTATTACAATGGCTTATCATACCTATCATGGTGTTGAGACGAGAATCATTCGAATATTCAATACCTATGGGCCTCGCATGCGATTAAATGACGGTAGAGTACTTCCTGCTTTCATCGGGCAAGCTCTACGTGGGGAGGACTTGACCATATTTGGTGATGGTTCTCAAACGAGGTCATTTTGCTATGTTGATGATTTGGTAGAGGGAATCTATCGGTTGTTGATAAGTGATTATGTGTACCCTATGAACATTGGTAACCCTGACGAAATTACCATTGGAGAATTTGCTGAAGAAATCATCAAGTTGACAAATACTACACAGAAAGTGATTTATAAATCATTGCCAGAAAATGACCCTAAACAACGTCAGCCAGATATTAAAAAAGCAAAAGAATTGCTTGAGTGGGAGCCAACAGTCAGTAGGGCTGAGGGATTGAAGATTACTTATGAGTACTTCAAATCACTTAATACTGAAGAACTATATGCCAAGGAACACAACACGTTCGAAGGGTATATTAAATAAAAAAGTGACAAAAATACTTGTGACAGGAGGAGCTGGCTATATTGGATCTCACACAGTTGTAGAGCTGGTCAATGCAGGATTTGACCCAGTGATTATAGATAATTCCTCAAACTCGGAATTGACATAATTTATAAATGAATGAAGAATGTAAACAAAACAATATTGGTTACAGGTGGAGCTGGATTTATAGGCTCCCATGTAGTTCGTCTATTTGTTAACAAGTACCCAAATTATAGAATAGTAAACCTAGACAGACTTACATACGCAGGCAATCTAGAAAACCTTAGTGATGTAGACAATCATGAAAATTATGTTTTTGAAAAAGGAGACATTACGGATGAAAAATTCATCTTTGAGTTATTTGATAAATATCAATTTGAAGGAGTCATCCATCTGGCAGCAGAGTCTCATGTAGATCGCTCTATTTCAAACCCAGTAGAATTTCTTAAAACGAATGTACTGGGCACGGTGGTACTCATGAATGCAGCCAAGAATTTATGGAAAGATAATTTTGAAGATAAACGGTTTTACCATGTATCTACCGATGAGGTATATGGTTCTGTTGATGAAGGTGACTTTTTCTTAGAAACAACTGCATATGATCCTCATTCCCCATATTCAGCTTCAAAGGCAAGTTCGGACCATTTTGTCAGAGCATATAAAAGCACTTATGGTTTGCCTATTGTTATTTCAAATTGTTCAAACAACTATGGGCCAAATCAATTTCCAGAGAAACTTATTCCTCTATTTATAAATAACATAAAGAACAACAAACCATTGCCAGTGTATGGTAAGGGGGAGAATGTTCGAGATTGGCTCTATGTTGTTGATCATGCAAATGCAATCGATCAAATATATCACGAAGGAAAGCTTGGTGAAACCTATAATGTTGGAGGATTTAACGAGTGGAAGAATATCGATTTGATAAAAGTGATATGTGAAGTTATGGATGATGAACTTGGAAGAGAAAAAGGAACCTCCGAACAGTTAATAACTTACGTCACAGATAGAGCAGGGCATGACCAAAGATATGCCATTGACTCCTCAAAAATAATGAATGAGTTGGGTTGGAAGCCTAGTTTGCAATTTGAGCAGGGCGTAAGAAAAACAATCATCTGGTATTTAGAAAATGAGAAGTGGCTTGACAATATTACTTCTGGATCATATCAAGATTACTACAATCAACAGTATAAAATCAGTAAATCATGAAGGGAATCATATTAGCAGGTGGATCAGGAATCAGACTTCATCCACTTACACTTGCAGTAAGTAAGCAATTAATGCCAGTTTATGATAAACCAATGATTTACTACCCTTTATCTACCCTGATGCTTGCTGGAATAAGAGATGTGCTTATTATTTCGACCCCACATGATCTGCCCCATTTCGAGAAACTTTTAGGAAGCGGAGATAGTTTGGGCTGTAAATTTAGCTACGCTGTTCAGGAGCAACCACAAGGGCTTGCCCAAGCTTTTGTAATAGGAGAAGAGTTTATTGGCGATGAAGACGTAGCCCTAATTTTGGGAGATAATATTTTTTACGGTGATGGCTTGGCAAACAAGCTACAGGAGAATAAAAATCCTCAAGGAGCAGTGGTGTTTGCGTATCACGTCAATGATCCCGAAAGATACGGAGTCGTAGAATTTGATGATGATTTTAATGCATTATCTATTGAAGAAAAGCCAAGCCTTCCAAAGTCTAACTATGCTGTTCCTGGATTATATTTCTATGATAATCGAGTAGTGGAAATAGCAAAAAATCTAAAACCAAGTTCCAGAGGTGAGTTAGAAATTACGGATGTCAATAAAATCTACTTAGAAATGGGAGAACTTAAGGTGGGAAGAATGAGCAGAGGAACAGCATGGCTAGACACTGGGACTTTCAACTCGCTAATGCAGGCTGGAGAATTTGTAAGAGTCATTGAAGACAGACAAGGCTTGAAAATAGGTTGTATCGAAGAAGTAGCTTATAATATGGGATTGATTGATGACAATGCCCTAGCCAAACTGGCAGTACCTTTAAGAAAAAGTGGTTACGGAAATTATTTGTTGAATTTGTTGAAATGAGGATAATCCGAACAAAGTTAGAGGGCTGTTTTATTCTCGAACCTTCTGTTTATGAGGATGATAGAGGTCATTTTTTTGAAAGCTTCAATACGAAGTTATTTAATAAATCGACAAACCTGAATATCGATTTTGTACAGGATAATCAATCTTTATCTAAGTTTGGAGTGATCAGAGGTCTTCATTTTCAAAAGGGAGACCATGCCCAAGCGAAGCTAATTAGGGTTTTGTATGGGGAAATTTTGGATGTTGCTGTTGATTTGCGCACAAATTCTTCTACCTATGGTCAGCATGAATCAATTAAGTTAAGTTCGGAGAATAGAAAGCAATTTTTTTTGCCGAAAGGATTTGCGCATGGATTTAGTGTTCTTAGTAAGAGTGCTGAAGTCATGTACAAATGCGATAATTTTTATGATAAGAAATCAGAATCCGGGATTATCTATAATGACCCTACTTTAAATATTGATTGGGGCTTACCACAATCAGCTATAGTGGTTTCAGGTAAAGATAAAGAGTTAAGTATGTATTAACAGATACAAAAAGATTCACAAATGATTGCCAGTTGGAAATTGACAAACAAAACTACAGCATGTGTCACAGGGTTATCAAAACTAGTTATATTTGCACTTTCAATAAAATGGTGGATCAGATTGATAATTATTCGCTAACAGTACTTCTCCTAAATCTATATTTGGAACGATGAAAAAACTAATAGAAGGATTTGCAGATCAACTTAGGTTGGCAATAGAAATTGGATTGAAAAGCAGCTTTAAAAATGATAATGCTGAGATACGCAATATTGTAATCATGGGTATGGGGGGCTCTGGAACAGGGGCAGATATTGTTGCTGGTCTTAATAAAGACAACCTCAAGATTCCACTTGAGGTTGTGAAAAGCTACACTTTACCAAAGTATGTAGATAAATACACTTTGTTCATTGCTTCATCTTATAGTGGCAATACGGAGGAGACATGCATTTGCTTAAAAAACGCAATTGATAAAGGTGCAAATATTTGTATAATCAGTGGAGGGGGAGAGATAAAAAGAATAGCAGAAGAACAAAATCTTAATTGTATCTCTATACCTGGTGATGCTAATTGCCCTAGGGCAAGTGTGGGATTGTCATTTGTGTCGCTGCTATTTGTTCTATATAAATATGAGCTCATTGCAGATGGCTTTATTGATGAAATAGAGAGTGCTGCAAAATTGTTGGAAAGAGAACAAGCAGACATAATTCTAAAAAGTCAAAAAATAGCAAAAATTTTAAAATCGAAGTCACCAATTATCTATTCAGACGATACATTTCAGCCAATTGCTTTGAGATTTCAACAGCAGATTAATGAAAACTCAAAACAACTCGCTCATATCAATGTTTTCCCTGAGATGAATCACAACGAGCTTGTAGGTTGGTCAGCTCCAGTTGACATGTTCTCTAACCGCTGTTTGATCTATGTTCAAAATCATACTGCACATGATTCAATTAAGAAAAGAATGGAGATTTGTAGGGAGATTTTTAAAGAAAAATGCGAAAACATTATCGACATAGAATCGAAAGGAAGTTCCCTCCTTGAGGGATATGTTTACCTAATCCATTTTGCAGATTGGATCTCTTATTATTTGGCACTGGAAAATGACGTAGATCCATTTCCAGTTGAAAAAATTGATTATTTGAAATCTCGGCTAGTGGAGACAGTTAAAAAAGCATAATCATTACATAGGTATTAACAACTAATTTATAGAAATGAAAATAGCGGTAATTGGAACAGGGTATGTTGGTCTTGTAACTGGGACATGTTTTGCAGAGACAGGTAATCAAGTCACATGCGTAGATATTGATGAGGCTAAGATTAAAAATCTTAAGGATGGTATAATTCCAATATATGAGCCTGGGCTAGAAACACTTTTTGAGAGAAATATTAAGCAAGGACGTCTATCCTTTACTACATCCTTACAGGAAGGGATCGAAGGAGCAGAAATTATATTTTTGGCTTTGCCTACGCCTCCAGGCGAAGACGGTTCAGCCGATCTAAAATATATATTAGGAGTTGCAGATGATTTAGGGCCACTGCTTAAAGACTATGCCGTAATCATTGATAAAAGCACTGTCCCAGTTGGTACTGCCGAAAAAGTAAAAAAGGCAATTACGAACAAAGCACAAGTAGAATTTGATGTTGTGTCCAACCCAGAATTTTTGAGAGAGGGAGTTGCAGTCGAAGATTTTATGAAGCCTGATCGTGTAGTTATTGGAACAAATTCGGGGAAAGCAATGAAACTTATGGAGAAACTTTATGCTCCATTGGTACGTCAGGGCAACCCTATAATTTTTATGGATGAGAGATCTGCTGAGCTCACGAAATATGCGGCTAATTCATTTTTGGCCACAAAGATCACTTTCATGAATGAAATTGCAAATTTGTGTGAGTTACTTGGTGCAGATGTTGATGCCGTTAGGAAAGGAATTGGGACAGATACAAGAATTGGTAATCGATTTTTGTTTGCGGGAATAGGCTATGGAGGAAGTTGTTTCCCCAAGGATGTACAAGCACTAGCAAAGTCTTCGTCAGATGTTAATTATGAGTTTAAAATACTCAAATCTGTAATGGAGGTAAATTCTAGACAGAAGATTTCGCTTATTCCTAAAGTCAAAGAATTTTTCAAGGACAATCTAAAGGGTAAAACTATTGCTATTTGGGGATTAGCTTTTAAACCTTACACAGATGATATCAGGGAAGCGCCAGCTTTATATAACATTGAGGCACTACTATCTGAAGGAGTAAAAATCAAAGTTTATGATCTGGAAGCAATGGATAATGTAAAAAATATATTTGGAGATAAAATAATTTATTGTAACAATGAATATGAAGCTATTGATAATGCAGATGCTTTGATGATAATGACTGAATGGCCTGTTTTTAGAACCCCTGACTTTGATAAGTTAGTTGGTAATCTAAATAACAAGGCTATTTTTGATGGAAGAAATCTCTATTCGACTCAAGATATGCAAGAGCGAGGGTTTACATACATTAGTATAGGAAGAGCAAAAACCAATGGCTAAAAAAAAGTAAATCTAAATTCCCAGTATCAGGATTGTATTTTTATGTCAATCAAGTTCTGCAGGTGACAAAAAATCTAAAACCAAGTCTGCCTATGGTGTACTGCAAGATTACATTTTCAAAGAGGTGAGCATGCTCGGGTAAAACTTGCAAGAATGCTATCAGGCGAAGTTCTGAATATGGCTGTTAATGAGAAAAGGATCTGAAACATACGGTCAGCACGAATCTATTGTAATGATAGGAGAATGTAAAAAGTAATTCTATACCCCTAAGGGCTTTCCCCATGGATTTGCAATGCTTAGTAATGCATGTGAGTTTCTTATAAATGTGACAACTATTATAATATAGCTTCTGAATCCGGAATTAGATTTGATGATACTAGACTTGATATTGATTGGAAATTACCAAACAAACATTTGATCGTCTCAGATAAAGAGAAACAAGTACAACCATTTATGAATGGGCGGCAGCCTTTTAAAAATATTACTGATCACAGCAGGGTTTTATTGGTACTAACTATACATCTTATTTATTAGAAACTAATCCAACTTATTAACAAGTATTATTAAATTTGGAAGAGCTTCTTCCTTAAGATAAATAATGAAGATTTTTTAATTTCAGATTTATTTAGCTTAGCGTAAATAATTAGCAATAGTACAATGTTATTCTATGCTCTTCAATTCAATTGAATTTTTAATATTCGCGCTCTCTTTTTTCCTTCTATGGCCCGTATTTAGAAAAAATAATACTTCAAGGTGGGCATTTCTTACTATCACAAGTTTATTTTTTTACGGTTGGTGGGATTGGAGGTTCTTATTCTTAATTCTCTTTAGTGGGTTAATCGATTTTATTTCTGGCATTCTTTTAGTAAACAAGCCCAGTAGAAAAAGAATTATTCTTGCCGTTTCTATTATAGCCAACCTTGGTAGTCTTTCAATATTTAAGTATTCCGTTTTTTTTGCTAACATAGTACAGGATACATTTCTTTTGTTTGGTATCGCGATAGATCTTGTAAGTAAGATTCCACAATTTGCATTGATCCTTCCAGTCGGTATCAGTTTTTACACATTCCAATCATTAAGTTATACCATTGACATCTACAGAGGACGGTTAAAGCCGACAAAAAACATACTTCATTTTTTCAGTTATCTAGCTATGTTTCCTCAGCTAGTTGCAGGACCCATTGTTAGGGCCAACGATTTTTTGCAGCAGCTCAAAAATGCCAATATTCCGAATGCACTACAAAAATGGAATGCCATTAAAATGATTTGCTTTGGGCTGTTTCAAAAAGTGGTAATTGCAGACAATTTGTCGTTGTTTATTGATTCTGCGTATGAAGATAAAACTTCCTTCAACGGAACTATTTATTGGTGGGTTGTTTCGATTGCTTTTTCATTTCAGATTTATGCAGATTTTAGCGGTTATAGCCTGATTGCTAGAGGTTTAGCTAAATATATGGGGTTTCATTTTAAAATGAATTTTAACCATCCATACCTTTCTATAAGTCTTCGTCAATTTTGGACTCGCTGGCACATCTCCTTGTCCACATGGTTTAGAGATTATGTATATATTCCCATTGGAGGTTCTTACAAAGGAATATTTCGGGCTGTATTAGCATTGACAATAACCCTGTTATTGTCAGGCTTATGGCACGGTGCCAATTACACATTCATGATTTGGGCAGGGATTCATTTAATTTTTTTATTAATTGAAAAAGCTACAAAATGGAATAAGAGATTAAGCCTACCTCCATTATTCTTCATTACCATAATATTTCTTCAAGTTACAATTGCATGGGTTTATTTTAGAGCGCAAAATATTGATCAAGCCAATAAAATTGTAACATTGTTATTCAGTTTTGAACCATCTAATCTAGATTTCTTCAATTTTTATTTAAATAATATTTTATTTCTCATTTTAGCCATAATTATTGAATGTTGGGTGTATCTCAAAAGAACAAAGAGATCAATTATTAAAATATATAACAAGTATAATCTTGACATAATCGCGGTTTCAATAAGTGTTCTTCTGATATTATTTTTTCGAGGAGAAGGGCAACAATTCATCTATTTTCAATTCTAGTTATGGGGGCTAAAAATAAAATAATAGCATCGATTATGATTAGTTTAATATTAATTGTTGTTCTAAAATTAACTTTTCCAAAACCTATAACCAACATAGAGGAGCTAAATGAATTTTGGATAACGAAAACTCATGGTAAAGGTAAATATGACATTGTTGTTTGTGGAGACTCAAGAATTTACAGAGGCTTCTCAATAGAGGCATTAAATGAAGACTTACCCCTAAAATACAGAGGCATTAATTTAGGTTATTCTAGTGGAGGCTTTAGTGAGGAATATTTGGATTTTGCTTTATCTAAATTAGATACAAATTCTTTCTGCCCAGTCCTTGTTTTGGGCATTACTCCACACAGTTTAACCGCGGAAGCGTTTAAAAATAACGCATATCATTCGTACAAAAGTTTGGGGAGTTTTAAAATATATAAAGGATCATATCTATCTTTTGCTTTAAAACATTTCGCTCCGTATAAACTTCAAGAACTAATCGATGATAGCAAGGTGAATTATATGCAAGAGTGTCATTCTGATGGTTGGATTGCCTCGTCTTATTTGATAAGCGATTCCACGGAAGCATTGACTAGCTATAAGAAAACGTTCAGTAAATATCAAATAGACAATAAAGAAGTGGATGTTTTTTTAAGCAAAATAAAAGACATCACCTCAAATGGCATTACCGTAGTAGCTTTTAGACCTCCGAACACTTCTGTAATGAGACATTTGGAAGATTCCATAAGTGGGTTTGATGAAAGATTGGTAAAACAAAATCTATTGGGGAACTCAGTGATATGGTTAGACTTTGAGGATGCTGATTTTGAATCTTATGACGGAAGTCATCTTCATTATAAATCGGCTAAAAAATTATCAGGAATGATTGGGGAGAAAATACATGGACTTTGTCGCTAAATAATTAAACTACATTAATTAATTCTCACAACATTTTTTAATCGGAATACGAGTCTTAAATTTGCTTTATTAATTCTTAAATAGTCTATTTCTATATTATCCTTCACCTTCAATTCAAAAATAAATTCACAGCAATTCATATTTTGCCATATATGCATTATTACCTTTGCGCACTAAATGGCGAACAGCTTTGTGATAAAAATAGCAGAAGTAGCAACACGTTATGTTGGACTTGTTAAAGGTACATGATTTGTTCAGAAGTAGGATCATATTAGTTTTGATGGCAGAAACTGATTTACTGTTGACTAAATGATGAATCATAGATTTACATACATAAGTATTGAGAGAAGGCAGGGCAATAAATCATTAGTTTTGGTATTTGGAAATAACACTGCCTGAGGTAGATAAAATGCTTAATGAATTTTAATTTTATTAAATCTGAATTTATTCGAAATTCTGCAACATTAGTTTCTGGAAATTCTGTTGCTCAAATTTTACCAATTGCCGTTGCACCTATTCTAACCAGGTTATATACTCCAAGCGAGCTTGGTATTTTTGCATTATTTTTGAGTACTACACAATTTATAAGCACGATTTCCTGTGGAGGATTTGAGTATGCTATTCCTGTCTCCAAGGATGAGAATGAGGCTTTGAAAGTCGCAACGGTGTCGATAATTATTTCACTATTTTTAAATATTTTCATTTTCATTTTGTCCTTAGTCCTAATCCCTTATCTACAAGGAACTTTAGTTGATCAAAATTTGAGTTGGTTTTATTTTGCTCCAGTTGGAGCATTTATGATTTCAGCATACAATATATTTAACTATAAAGCGCTAAAACAAAAGGGCTACAAAAAAATTGCTTTTTCCAATATACTCAAATCCGTATTTCGCTCAATAATTGATTTAGGGTTAGGCTTAGTAAAGCTTGGATATACTGGTTTAATTACTGGCTTAATAATTTCCTATATTGTAGGGACGCATATTTTGCTTAGAAAGACTAATTTTAACTTAAGAACAGCATTAAACATTAAAGTAAGCGATTTTAAAAAAATAGTAACCCAATTCAACAATTTCCCCAAATACTATTTGCCAGGATTAGCACTAAATAACGCATCTCTTCATTTACCCAATTATTTTATTTCAAATTTGTATGGAACAACTGCTTTAGGCTTTTATTCGTATGGTTTTAGGATTTTATCGATGCCATTAATGCTTATTGGTAAATCAATATCAGATGCTTATTTTGAAATGGGAAGCACTTATAAAAATTCTGGAAAGTCACTAAAAAATTTATACAATCAAACTTTTATCAAGTTAGCAATAATAGCGATCCCTCTTTTTTTTCTTTTTTCTTTTGTTGTTGAAGACGTTTTTACTTTTGTGTTTGGACAAGATTGGATTGTTGCTGGCAGATATTGTAAAATCATTCTACCCTTGTTATGTGTGCGGTTGATATCACGACCTCTGAGCATGACATTTTTAATATTGGACAAACAAAGAACATTGATGATTTGGCAATTATGTTTATTGATTTTTACAATAGCCTCATTTGCTATTGCTGTTGTATACAATAAATCCATTGAACAATATTTACTTTTGTTTACTTTACTATTGACGTTTCATTATTTATTCCTTATTCTTTTAGGGAAATTCATTAGCTCTAAAAGTTAGTATAATGTCAATTTTTATAATTTCAATATCCTTAGCCACTTTAATATTATCTTTCTTTCTGTTCCACAAAGCATCTGGCTCTTTGTCTTTAAGTAGGTTTAATACGGTTTCATTTGTTTTCTATTTTTCGATTGTATTCTCCACCTTTATTGGTTCCGTGGTGGTCGCGCTTGGTCTAGTAGACGAGCATTACATGATTAAGTTAGTCGAAAATTCGACTAAGATTAGTGCGTGGGGATGGGTATGCTATTCTATGATAATCATGCCTGTAAGTATGATCCTTCTTAATAATATTTTAAAAATAAATATCAGAAAAAAATATGTAGGATATCTAAATTCAAATATTGACTTTAATCTTGGCCCAAAATTTACTTTGACATTACTGTTCATATTCTTCCTAACAGGACTAACAACAATTATTTACATCATATCAAAAAGTTCTACAATTCCTCTTTGGACTGCTATTGTCGATCAAAATTTGGCGGATGCATCAATCGAACGTAATATTAATAAGAGGAGTTTTGCTGGTATTATATATATTAAAAATTTGGTGGGACTTTATCTCATTCCTATTTTTTCCTATTACTCATATGTTATTTATAAAATAAAAGGAGGAACAATAAAAAGAATAATATCCTATTTGTTGATTCTGATGTCTGTTATTTTGCTTACATATGATATTCAGAAAGGGCCAATAGTATTTTATTTTTTAGGGTTTGTCATAATCAAAGTATTGATTGATGGTAAAATTCCCACTAGAAAGTTCATCGCTTTTGTTTTTGTTAGCATGCTCCTTGTATTTGCTGCCTATTCTATTACTACTGGCAAGAATTTTTGGACGCTGTTTTATTATAAATCGGCTTTTTTTTCAAGAGCTTTCATTTCTGGCTATGGAGGTCTCCCTTTGACTTTAGAATGGATACCAAATGTCATCTTGGAGCCAACTTGGTACATTGGGGTTCCAAAGTTTATATTGAATTTGTTTAACATTGAACCAGTTGAATCTGCACGATTGGTGATGATGCAACTTGATCCAGAAGGAGTAAAATCTGGGACTGCTGGTTTGGTATCTAGTTATTTTCTCGCAGAGGCTTGGGCAAATTATGGAATTACTGGATTATTACTTTCACCAGTTGTTGTAGGCATAGTCGTGCAAATTGTTCATTTATTTTTAGTTTCAAATAGAAAAGACCCACTAATTATTGCCTTTTATGCACATATATCAACGCATTGGCTGGTTCAAAATGGTTTCGTTAATTTTCTTTTTTTAAAACAACTCATATTTCCTTTTCTGCTTTATTTTTGCATAAAGTTATTAGTAGCACTTCTTAAAATGTCACCTAAATGAAAAGGATTCTTCTAGTCAGTTACTATTATAAACCATTTAAAGGAGTTGGTGCAGCTAGAATGACCTACTGGGCCGAAAACTTAAACCTTCATGGATATGAAGTGGAAATTATTACAGCCATTCCACAGCCAGATACAGCGGAAAGCGATGTTAAAATTCATTTCGTACCGAATGAAAGACGACCTTTTTTAGTTGCTGACTTAGGTATGACGTGGAAAAAGGAAATAATAGAGTTCTTAAAGCGTGGTATTATTAAGAACGTTGATTATACGATAATATCTGGCGGACCTTTTATGCATTTTGGATTGACGAATTATTTGAAAAAAAAGCTTAAATGCAAAGTAGTTTTGGACTTTAGGGATCCTTTTGCTTCAAATGATAGATTCAAAGATTCAATCGTTGCAGGGAAAGTTAAAAAATACTTAGAAAATAAATACATCTCAAAAGCGGACGGTATTATATCAGTAAATCAACATATCCTTAATAGGCTTAAATTCTTTTCTAATAAGTTTTATCAAGTTATTGAAAATGGGTTTGATGAGAGATTTTTACCAACGAAAAAGAATTATCAACCGCATGAAAATATTCAAGATATAGTATATGCCGGGAAATTTTATGATGGTTGCGATCCATCCGCATTGATATCCGTTCTTAATCAAAAGTATTTAGATAAAGTTATATTTCATTATTTAGGAGATGGCGGAAAAAGGCTGGAGATTTTAGAAGAAAAGATTTTAAAAAACTACGGACTTGTAGAATACGAAAGAACCATGTCAATCATTGATTCTTGCGAGATAGGACTTATACTTACTGAAGGCAAAGAATTTGAAACTTTGACCAAGCCTTTTGACTATATGGCTTGTGAAAAAAAAATACTTATTATTACAGAAGGGAAGAAAAGGGTGGGTGCCCTTCACGAATTGACCAAAGACTACCCCAATGTTTTTTGGAGTGAAAACAATGACATTGATATAGACAAGAACTTACATTTAGCATTAAATGCCTCTCAAAAATCTTTCAATGCTGATAAACTGGCTCGTAAAGAAGGATTGAAAAAATTAGTTTCTTTATTGAATGAAATTTAATAATAGTAAATTAATACATTTAATTAATACGATTGCACTTTGTGCTGTTTCATTTTCTTTCCCCTTGGGAAGGAAAGTCACTACTCCACTGCTAATATTTTGGGTATTATCAGAAATTGTATTGTTAGTTTCTTCACGAAAGAAAGTGAAAATACTCTTTTTAAAAAAGAACTTGCCATATCTAGTTTTGATCTTTTACTTTTTACTCCATATTATTTGGTTGCCATTTACTTCTGATATTTATTCATCTCTATCTGATATAGAAAAAAAGGTATCTTTTTTAATCTTTCCGATTCTTTTTGCCTTAAAAAAGCAAAACCTCTACAATGCGGATGTAGTACTCAATTTTTTCTTATACGGTTGTCTTATTGCGGTATCGATTAGTTTCAGTATAGCCGTATATAATTCTACTTCTTTGATAGATGGAACATTGTCATTTAATCCAATCATTGGAGAAAAGGCAAATTTGAGAGGCTATTCCTTTCTGAAATCTGTTAACTATGGAGGGAATTATTTCTTTGGGTCGATCATCTCACCATTTCTTCATACAACCTATTATTCGATGCAGTTATGCTTTGCATGTGTTATTATCTTTTTTAAGACAAACTGGAGTGGAAAGAATTATAAAATAATTTTCCCAGTGGTTTGTGTTGTCATATTTTCCACCGTTATATTCCTTTTAGGTTCAAGGGCTGGAGTACTAACTTATATGACCTTGTCAGTTGTATTTTCAATATATACTTTGATAACTAGTCGTGGAAAGTCGCGCTACGCTATTGTTGCTGTAACGATACTATTAACATCACTATTTATTAACAGCCCTAGGTTTGACTTCATGATTAAAAAGTTTAATTCATTAGACTTTAATATAAAGGAAAACCCAACTGAAAGTTTGGATCTGAGGTTAGCCGTGTGGGGTTCTTCAATAGAATTAATAAAGGATAATTGGATAATTGGATATGGGCCAGGGAATGAAAGAGGGGAATTGAAAGAAAAATATCGTGAAAAGGGGTTTGACTATGCGGCTGAAAACACTCTAAATGCTCATAATCAATTTTTACAGGAACTTTTGAGCTTTGGTGTGATTGGATTTATTTTTCTCATATCGTTCATCATATCACCTATTTTTTTGAAAAATAAATTAGCACAGTTAATGTTAACCGCGTTAATTATAGTGTTTTTTGTAAATAGTCTTTTTGAAACAGTTTTTGGTGTATTTTCAGGAATTATTTTCTTTGTCTTTTTTTATTGTCTTTTAATTAATCATAGCCAAGCGCTACAAAATTTAAAATGTACCAGTCATGAGAATATTGATGCTTGCTGATCTTAATTCTATCCATACACAGAAGTGGGCTGAAGCGCTGGCTAAAAACGATTTAAAAATTGCGGTCTTTGGATTATCTCCTTTAGCTGACAAAGAAAGATTGAATTCTGAAAACATAGAAATCTATTCCTCAAAATTTAAGGAATCTTTTGTCTCTGGTAAATATGAAGGATCACTAGTCAAATTATCATTTCTACTTTCAATTTTTAGATTAAGAAAAGTAATTGAAAAATTCAAACCTGATGTTATTCATGCTCATTTTGCTTCAAGTTATGGATTACTTGCGTCCATATTAAACTTTAAACCCTTTGTATTATCGGTTTGGGGCAGTGATGTGTTTGTTTTTCCCCAAAAATCAATTTTGCATCGGGCAATAATAAAATTTATATTTTCGAGAGCAACCAAAATATTGTCAACAAGCCATATCATGGCTCTTGAATGTAATAAATACACTGATAAAAATATTGAAGTAACTCCTTTCGGAATAGACTTGAGTAAGTTTCAACCTGCAAAAAATAAAACAGGACTATTCAACGAAGGTGATTTAGTCTTGGGTACTGTGAAAACACTTGAAGATAAATATGGCATTTCTTATCTCATTGATGCTTTTTCAATTCTTGTAAAAAAAAATAATCACACTAATATTAAATTACTGATTGTTGGATCTGGGTCTAAAGAGTTAATATATAAAGACCAAGTCAATAAAATAGGTGTTCAAGAGTTAGTAACCTTCATTCCTAAAGTTTCTTATAAAGAAGTTCCTGACTATTTATCCATATTGGATATATACGTTGCTCTTTCTGTTCAAGAGAGCTTTGGTGTAGCGATCATTGAAGCATCAGCTTGTGAAATACCAGTGATAGTAAGTAATGTGGGGGGACTGCCCGAGGTGGTCGATCATGGCATTACAGGTATTGTGGTTCCTATGAAAGATAGTAAGTCCGCTGCAGTTGCCATAGAAGAATTAATTTTAAATAAGGAGAAAAGAATCTCAATGGGGAAATCAGGAAGGGAAAAAGTTCGTGCACAGTATGATTGGAATGAAAATGTAAAACTAATGATGGAAATATACAAATCTCTAGATAGTTTGAATAGCTAACATTTTAAGGTAGATTTGCTGATTCAAAATTGTAAAAACGACTAATTGATGGAAGTAAAAAGGCTTAATTTTGCTCTTATAGGGTGCGGAAGAATTGGTAAAAGACATGCCGAACATATTCAGAATAATGGTATTTTGAAAGCGGTATGTGATGTTAATTCTGAATCTAAGGAAGAGTTTTCGAAAGAGTTCGATTGTCAAGGATATGATAGCATTGATAATTTACTTAATAAAGAAACAGATATTGATGTTGTATCCATTTGTACACCCAATGGCTTGCATGCAGAACATACAATCAAAGCGTTTAAGGCTGGATTTCATGTGTTATGTGAAAAACCCATGGCTATCAATGTTGAAGATTGTGGTAAAATGATCAACGCTTCTCTGAATGCTAATAGAAGACTTTTTATTGTTAAACAAAATAGATTTAATCCACCAGTAGCCGCTGTAAAAGAGGCAATAGATGCGGGTGTTTTTGGAAAAATTTATTCAGTGCAACTCAACTGTTTTTGGAACCGAAATGAACAATATTATGCTAATTCTTGGAAAGGCACTAAAGACTTAGATGGAGGGACATTATATACACAATACAGTCACTTTATTGATCTTTTATATTGGATAGTAGGAGATGTGAAATCAGCAAATGGAATAATTGGAAATTTTGCACACAAAAAAACTGTAGAGTTTGAAGACAATGGTGTGATTAGTCTAGAATTTCATAGTGGAGCAATAGGGACAATTAACTACACAGTTAATAGCTTCGGAAAAAATATGGAAGGGTCTTTGACGATATTTGGAGCGAAAGGTACAGTTAAAATAGGCGGACAATATTTGAACGAATTGGAATACCAAAACATCGAAGATTTTGAGTTTAAAAATCTGCCAAAGGGCAATCCACCAAACAGCTATGGACAATATCAAGGTTCTATGTCAAATCATGATAAAGTATACGAAAATGTCGTAGATGTATTGAGTAATAAGGGTGTTATAGCAACTAATGGCTTTGAGGGACTGAAAACTGTTGAAATTATTGATAAGATATATTCATCGGCAGCCTTTATGTAAAATAGAAGTGAGAAGTTGAGCTAAGAAATGTGCAGGTGATTGTCAATAAAATTAATGTAGATACTATGAGTGAAGAAAGAATTGAGAATGAAAAAGCTTTTCACAATAAAATTTTCGAAAATAAGAGTCGGGAAAAAGTCGGAAGATATTATGCGATTACTAAATCAATTCATGACGATTTTGATAAAATAATTTACTCAAATCCTAAAGTAAGAGTACTTGAATATGGTTGTGGAATGGGAGAAAGTTTGGCGAAATTTGCATCTTCAGGAGCAGATGCACATGGGATTGATATCTCAGATTTTGCTATAAATGAATTACAAGAAAAGGCAGATAGTAATAACCTCAATATAAAATATCAAGTCATGAATGCTGAAGATCTTCAATATGAAGATAAATATTTTGATTTAATCTTTGGCACGGGTATCCTACATCATTTGGATTTAGAAAAGTCCTTTAAAACAATCTCGGAAAAATTAAATAAAAATGGAAAAGCCATTTTTATTGAACCATTAGGGCATAATTTTTTTATTAATAAATATAGAAACAAAACACCAGATATAAGAACGGTTGATGAACATCCTTTATTAATGAATGACCTTCAGAGTGCCAAAGAGTATTTTGATGAAATTGTTGTGAAACATTATTACTTAACTTCATTGGCTATTCCCATTTTTTTTAAAAAAGATGCACCAAAAATTTTGATTAAATCTTTAGACATTTTGGATAGTATGATTTTTACAGTTTTGCCTTTTATGAAAAGATACTCATGGCAAGTACTAATAGAATTTAAGAAGGGATAATTTGGTACGATTAAAATAATCAATTAATAGTAAGAATAAGACAATGAGTTTGAAAATACTTAAATCAAAAATAGCAGATGTGATTTTTGGAGAAGGCGTTCAAATTGTCGAGCCATCTAATATATATGGATGTAAGATAGGTAACCATACCTTTATTGGCCCCTTTGTTGAAATCCAAAAGGATGTCGTAATTGGAGAAAAGTGCAAAATTCAGTCGCATACTTTTATTTGTGAATTAGTAAATATTGAGAACAATTGTTTTGTAGGGCATGGAGTGATGTTTATTAATGATGTTTTTTCCAATGGAGGCCCTGCCGATGGAGATAAAAATTTATGGAAATCTACTTACATAGGCAATAATGTTTCCATCGGATCTAATGCTACAATCCTTCCAATTACCATTTGTGATAATGTAGTTATAGGAGCAGGTGCCGTGGTGACTAAAGACATTAATAGACCAGGAGTGTATGCAGGAAACCCAGCTAAATTTATTAAAGAAATTTAAAATATGAATGTCCCTTTTGTTGACCTAAAGTTACAATACTTATCTATTAAGGATGATATAGATAGTATGATATTTGAAGTAATCAATAATACAGCTTTTATTGGAGGCAAGTATGTTAGAGAGTTTGAAGAAAAATTTAAAAATACATATGGAGTTAAGCATTGTGTAGGTTTGGCAAATGGTACTGATGCTATTTATGTGTCATTAAAAATGATGGGCATAGGAACAGGAGATGAAGTGATTACTGTAGCGAATAGTTGGATATCAACCTCAGAGACAATTAGTCAAGCAGGGGCCACTCCTGTATTTGTTGATATTGATCCAGCTACCTACACTATTGATTACAAACAAATTGAAGATAAAATTACAAGTAAAACAAAAGCGATAATTCCAGTTCATTTATATGGTCAAGCTGCTCATATTGATGAGATTAAGAAAATATGTGATAGACATAATTTGCGATTAATCGAGGATTGTGCACAATCGCACTTTAGTGAGGAAAATGGACAAAGGGTTGGCACAATAGGAGATGTGGGGACATTTAGTTTTTACCCTGGGAAGAATCTTGGCGCTTATGGAGATGCCGGCTGTGTAATTACAAATGATGATGATTTAGAAAGAAAAATAAGAATGTATGCAAATCATGGAGCATTAAAAAAACATCACCATGATATCGAAGGTATTAATAGTAGATTGGATGGGCTCCAAGCGGGAATATTATCTGTTAAACTGGATCATATCATCAATTGGACCGAGAAGAGAATAAAAAACGCAAATTTGTACAATGAATATTTAGCAAATTGTAAAGGTATATCGCTTCCAATTACAAGAAAAAATACAAAGCATTCATTCCATTTGTATGTGATAAGATGTTCAGAAAATGGAGTAAGGGATAAGTTAAGAGATTATTTAAAAAGAAACGGGATTGACAGTGCGATTCATTACCCTACCGCATTACCCAATTTGCCAGCTTATTCTTACCTCGGACATCAGAGTTCTGATTTTCCAATCGCTACTGAATTTCAAGATAGTATTTTGTCATTGCCTATGTATCCTGAGTTAAGCATAGAGGAAATAAAGTATGTTTGTAAAGCTATTTCCTCATTTTTTAAGTAGGGCAGTTGGGTAAGAAAATACATATCTTTTCAGATATTTATTATCCTGAGGATATGGCAATCGCTATTCGAATGCGGCATTTGGTCGATGCCTTGGTTTCGACAAATCATTTTGAGGTTACTATTCATACGTGTTCTGATACTAAGTCATATCCTAATGTAAGAATTAAGAGAAATATTTTTCCAGCACCTAATAATACTAGTAGTAATGTTTTTAGACTTTTAAATGAAATTATTCTAGGTATAGAAGTTTTTGTTAAGATTCTATTTATTAGATCAGACTTAAACTTTTTTACAAGCCCTCCATTTTTTGTGTCTTATTTAGGAATACTCGCTTCAAGATTAAGGAGAAAACCGTATATATTGGATGTCAGAGACTACTATCCAGAAGTTTTTTTTGTGTCTAACCTAGTCAAACGAACAGGAGTTTTTGGTAGGTTGTTGCAAAAAATGGAGAGTGGAATGTATAAGCATTCGCAGCTAGTGTCATTAGCAACACAAGGTCTTTTAGATCATGCTATTGATGGAAATCCTGGCGATAATTATGTCCTATTTAGAAACGGGTATGATAGTAAACTATTTCAACCACAAGATGAAAAAAATGATATTTTCACGTTAATTTTTCATGGCAACTTGGGTAAATTTCAAGCTGTTGATTTGATAGTTAAATTAGCGCAGAGGTGTTACAAGGAAAAACATAATATTCAATTTAAAGTAATAGGATGGGGTAGTAATGATGAAATACTCAAAACTGATAATACACCTAACCTTGAATATTTGGGAAGAGTGCAACACAGAAATATTGGTGAAATAATTGCAAAAGCTCATATAGGATTATCATTGCGATCTGAGGATTTTATTAGTAGAACAGCTTTTCCAGTTAAAGTATATGAATATATAGGCGCGAGATTACCAATCATTATAACTCCTAAAAGTGAAGCAGGGGAGTTTGTTGAAAAAACAAAAATTGGTTTTCAATTTGATACAGATGATTTTGATTCTTTATATCTCAAAATAATAGAGTTGTATGAAAATCGAACCTTGCTAGAAGAATTAACCAACAACTGTGACTTACTTAAAAATGAGTTTTCACGGGAATTACTTTCTAAAAAATTTGTTGATTCTTTAATTAAAAAAACCCAGCTATAATGGATAATATTCTAATCACAGGCGGCTCAGGCTTTATAGGAAGTCACTTTCATAAAATATTGCCTGAAGATAGAATAATTAATTTAGATTTGGTTGAACCTAATCTTAACCAAAAGTCTTTGTTCGTTCAAGGCGACATAAGAGAAAAAAAAGATGTTGAAAAGGCACTGAATGGGAAAAAGATTGATTTAATAATATCATTAGCAGCTATGCACCATGATTTTGGCATTAGTGAAAAAGAGTATTTTGATACCAATGAAAAAGGAACTGAAGTAATATGCGATGTTGCCAGTGAACAAAACATCAATACAATTGTATTTTATTCGTCTGTAGCAGTATATGGAGCAAACCTAATCCCTTCAAATGAAGAAATGGAACCTAGACCTAACATGCCATACGGAGCGTCTAAACTGGCAGGGGAAAAGGTATTAGAAAGATGGGCGTCTGAAAAGAAAGAACGAAAAGTCTTAATAATTCGACCAGCATTGGTATTCGGAATTAATAATACTGCCAATATGTATAAATTGATTCACCAAATTAATTTAGGAATCTATTTTCATTTAGGGAGAGCTGATAATGTAAAGTCAATAGCATATGTCAAGAATATAGTAGATGCAACATTGTTTTTATTAAATAAAATAGATGGAGGTGTGTCAATTTATAATTATGCTGATGAACCACATTTGACAAGTAAAGAAATAGCAAATACGATTTCCAAAAAACTTAACAAAAAAGTTAAGCTAACTTTGCCAAAATATTTGGGAATAATGTTAGGACTTCCCTTTGATATACTAATCAAATTAACAGGAAAGAACTTGCCTATTTCTTCAGCTAGGGTAAAAAAATTAGGAACAGAAACATATCATTTGGCAGAAAAAGCTAGTCAATCTGGATTTATACCTAAATATTCAACACAACAAGGGTTAGAAAGAATGGTTGATTGGTATCTTAAAAACACTGAATAGTATTGAAGTTATATTGTTATTTATAGCACTTTGAATAAATAGGTTTTTTAAATGATAAAAATTGTAGCCACAATAATCACGTCCTATATATTGGCCTTTTTAATAATTCCAGTAATTATTTCATATTCCAAAAGGAGGAATTTATTGGACTCCCCTGATCGTAGGAAAATACATAAGGGAGAAATTCCTTCGCTTGGTGGTATTGCAATCTTTATTGGCTTCATCGCTTCTGTATTTGCATGGATATCTTTTGAAGGCATTGTATATTATAAATATGTTTTAGTAGCACTGTCAATTATTTTTGCAATGGGAATCCGAGATGATATTTTGCCAATTCGACCAAAAGTCAAGTTAGCAGTTCAGCTTATAGCAGCTACCATGGTGATCCTCTTAGCTAAATCTCATATTCAATTAAGTTCTCTTTATGGATTATTTGGAATAGTCGAATTGAACCCAGTGCTTAGTTTTGCACTTAGCCTTTTTACTATAATCGTGGTTACCAATTCATTCAACTTAATTGATGGTCTAGATGGACTCGCGGGTACTATTGCTGTTATTTCCTTAATATTCTTTGGTGTTTGGTTTACCTTGATAAAGGAATTCTATACACCAGTTCTTATCTTTAGCATGCTTGGAGCTGTTTTAGCATTTCTCAGCTTCAATTGGGAGCCAGCCAAAATATTTATGGGAGATACTGGAGCACTAGTACTAGGCTTCTTATTCTCAATATTGGCCATTCATTTTATTGAAGTTAATTATCATTTGCCACTCGACCATAGTTATAGATTTAACGCAAGTATCACTACAGCGGTATGTGTAATAATCATCCCATTATGCGATACCTTGAGAATATTCATAGTGCGATTATCAAAAGGAAAGTCACCTTTTGAACCTGATAAAAGTCATATTCATCATGCTTTGATGCGGCTTGGCTTGAGACATTATCAAACAGCTTTGGTTTTGGGTGTCGTGAACATATTATTCATTGTTGTTGCGGTGGTGTTTCAAGATTATGGAGATAATATACTTTTGCCAATCGTGCTTGTGTTAGCCATACTATTCAGCATGAGCATTGATGCACTTATCAAAAGGAAAGTTACTACCGTACGTAAGTAAGTAGTGCTAAAACCCCAAACACAAGAAACTCCCATTGAGAAGTGATTTTTTGTTATAAGAGAAAACTTCAGAACTAGTTTCTTTAAAGACTTTTCCTCCTGCAGCTTGCAGTATGGCTTGTCCTGCGGCTGTATCCCATTCCATGGTTGGACCATGTCGATAGTAAATGTCAGCTTTACCCTCTGCTACCATGCAGAATTTTAGGGAGCTACCTACCGAAATGCTAT
>JGI24005J15628_10000394_pt1 | contig 25391 bp, 29 predicted proteins | sample LinPmetageLP40_FD_15628 | JGI IMG/M metagenome (IMG submission 15628)
TCATACTTCTTAGTCTTAGTAAGGTAATGAAAGTCATAGGTGTAGTCGTCATGTAGACAGAGGCAGGGTGAGGACATAGAGTAATCTATACCGAGATATGCTTTGTTCATACTGATTGTGAGGTCTTAAATCTAAACCATCCAGTAGCAATCCACTTAGTACCTTTTAGATTGTTCACTGCATGATGTGGGTGAGTGTATGCGGCAGGCCATATTACTAGGCTTCCTGTCTTTGGTTTGAGTTCTATATCTTGTCTTGGGAAGTAAGTCTCACCACCCTCAAAGTCATCATTAAGATAGATCATCCATACAGCGAACCTCTGAGACATCCCTCTACCTTCACTCTGCTCAAAGTGTTTTGCTGTGAACCCACCACTAGTATCTGATCGTTGGATCTTATAGAAAGGATCAATGAGGTCTTGTATGTGTCCCTCTATATCCCATTCCTTTTGATACTTTTTGAAGTGAGGTTGCATCCATTGTTGGAACCTTTGACTGAATGGTTGGTTGTGCGGATGGTTGTATAGGAACAACTGATGGTCGTTCCTCTCTTTGGTTATGTGTCTTTTATAGTACATTGTGTGCTCAGCTTTAACTTGAAATGCTTGAGCCAATTCTATAGTAGTGACACACTGTTCGGGTGTCATGCAGTCATCATATATGACTAGTGAGGGATCGTTACTGGTCCCAGCCGTCTTCGTAGTTTTCATTATCTAAATATAGTTCCTGATTCAATTCACCACCACAGAATGGACAATGCTTGATGTCAAGACTTGAGCAATCGTCTCCTGGGTGCACTACACATTCGCATGAGCAGTTGTCACAAAATATCTCTACTGGTTCTTCTATGATTTCACTCATAATTGTTCCTTAACATTGAAAGTCGTCAGCTGACGTCTTCTTGAATATAACACTCAATCTAAGATTAAATGTTTCCCTGAATTTATATAGGGAATCTCGAAGCTCTCGAGTGTTATAGAGCTTCTTGCTGTTAAGTTGTACTGAGAATGTTCTGCTTTCTGTTTCTATTCTATAGAAGGGTACTTCATACCCATTCTTCTCTGCTAAATGTGTCACTGCATTAGGTGTCATTGCTACCATTGCAGATGAGAGTCCTACACCNCAGTTAAGTATCATGATGCCATCTTTCTTAGTGCAGTCATGTACCTCTTTCATTAGGTCACCCATNTGGAAACCTGAGTCGATAAAGTCTTTAGCAACAACAGTATCGAACTGTAGCTTCTTAGCTGGCTTACGAGGGAATTGTCTATAGTCACCTACTCCTAGATTTCTGTAGACTGCTTGCATATTGTCTGCTATCACCCATCCTTTGTGTCTAGCTTTGCAGTATCCATTAAGTTTACCGTTCCATTCTGACACACCAAACTCCATTACCTGGTTGCCTAGTATCTCTTTATTTCTGGCAAATAATATTGCCTCACATAATGACTCAGTGTACACTTCCTCTCCCTTTAACCCATTCTGTTATATATTCAATCACATCATACTCATAGAATCCATAAGGTTCCTCACAGAATGTGTCCTGTGCTTCACCAGGTAGGTCGAACTTGTATACCATAGGGTGCATGAATGCATCAGCTATGCTCTGTATACTCTCAGGTCTTCCTCTACCAAAGTGGATCTCTTCTATGAATCCTACCTCATCAAGCATACGCATCATGTTGTCTACTACGTCCAATACATGAGTAAAGTCTCTTGTCTTCTTACCATCACCAAAGATCTCTAGTTGCTCTCCAGCTTCTACCTTCTGACTAAACCTCTTGCATACAGTACTGTATGGTCCATAGTCTGCTTCTCTTGGACCGTATACACTATAGAAGTACATCTTGGTAACCTCTAGTCCATATTGTGTAAGGTATAAGTCTAGTATGTTATCACAGAATATCTTACTCAATGTGTAAGCATTAGTGATTGTTCCTTCGTATTGGATTGATGAGCTCTGAGCAAAGAATACTTTAGCACCATGATCTAAACCTAGTTCACATACAGCAGTAGTTGACGTGACATTATTGTCGATAGTCTCTGCTGGAAACTCTATTGCTCTTCTTACTCTCGGAGTGTTGCCTAGATGGAATATATAATCAAATGTACATTTGTTTAGCAATTCTTCTTTAGCATCTTGAATAGACTTCTCAATATACTCTACACCCTCAACTCTATGGTTGCCTGGTGTTCTAAGATCGTCTACTACTATGATGCGGGCGTCTGGATAGAACTGGGTGAGCTTGTCAACCAGATGTCCTCCTATGAAGCCACATCCACCTGTTATTAAAATATTTTCTTTAATCTTCATTTTGTAATTGTTTGACCACTTTTTCACATTCGTCTGCGCACTCGGCACAATATTGAGCGGGGAACTCAATGACTCCGTCCTTCGAGTTGACATGATATGTCACCTTTTCTAATTTATCATATTCTTTTAAGCATCTGTCACACTTAACCATAGTATACCTCTACCTACAAAGACAGTCCTTTGAACGTAGCTTCGTCCACATCTTTCTTCACACCGCCTACGATGTAAGAACTTATCTCAGTTTCTTGTGGGGCTACTTGTACCTCTCCACCAGCAATCCATTTCTGGGTCCATGGTAGAGGGTTAGAGGCACTTACTGGATACGGACATGCATGTCCTACAGCTTTCATCCTCTTGCAACCTATCCATTCTACATAGTTGCGTAACAACTCTGCATTCAATCCTATCATGGATCCATCTTTGAATAGGTATTCAGCCCATCTCTTTTCTTGTTCAATGACATCCACAAAGATGCCAACCACTTGATCATCACACTCTTTCTTAATCTTAGCAAAGTCCTTATCATCTCTTGGTAGATGTTTGATAAGTTGTTGTGTTCCAGCTAAGTGAGTGTTCTCATCTCTTGCGATCAACTTAATGATCTTTGCATTACCTTCCATCTTCTTGAGCTCAGCAAATGCCCAACTACAAGCGAATGAAACATAGAACCTGATACCTTCTAGTGCGTTGACACTGTTAAGACATAACCAGATGAGCTTCTTATGCTCGTATTGAGAATAAGAAGGGTCACCGGCTTGATACACCTCGTGAGTGTAGTTCATCAGATTGTCGTAATGTTCTGTAATACTATCAGCACAGTCTGTTATCTCTTTGATATCCATGATACCATCGAACACTTCAGAAGGCTGACTGTATATATTTCTAATAATATGTGTATATGACTTGGAGTGAATAGTCTCAAAGAAAGACCATGTCTCTACCCATGTCTCCAGTTCGGGGAGTGACACTAGCGGTAGAAATGCTAAGTTCGGAGCCCTCCCTTGAACTGAATCTAAAACGATTTGTCTTTTGAGGTTCGAAGTAAAGATATGTTGCTCTGACTCTGTAAGGTCTTTGAAGTCCTTACTGTCACGCAATGTATCAATCTCTTCTGGTCTCCAAAAGAATCCTATTTGTTTTTCTGTTATCTTATCCAACCACGGATAGCGTAGCTCGTCATATCGAGCAATAGAAACATTGCCATCAAAGAACGCATCTCGTTTGGTCTGGTGTTTCTTATTTGTTGTTAGAGTACGCATGACTCACATTCCTCATCATCTAAAGGCTCATCTCTCATAACATATGGATGAGCTGGTTCCTCTACTTCGTCTGTTGCACCGTCATAGGTGTTGAAGTAGTACAATTGCTTGCCCCCGTATTTATAGAACGAAATAATGTCCTGTAAGAGCGTACTCATAGGGATTTTCTCGTCTTCATAGAAGGCTGGGTTGTATGATGTATTGACAGAGATGCCTTGATCGACATACTTCTGCAGTACAGCACATATTTGTAAGTATCCTTGTGGAGACTTCTGATCCCACAACAATTCATACTTGTTCTTTAAGTGATGGATAGCTGGTACTACTTGCTTGAGTACTCCATCCTTAGACTGCTTGATAGATACCAATGCTCTAGGTGGTTCAATACCATTAGTTGCATTAGATATCTGTGAAGAAGTCTCACTAGGCATCAAAGCCATTAGTGTAGAATTACGTATACCATGCTCTCTAAGGTCCGCTGAGAGCTGTTTCCAGTCCATCTTAGGGTTATGTGGTACAAGCTCGTCTACTTCCTTCTTATACGTGTCCTGAGGCGTTATACCAAGCGAATACTTAGTCTCATAGTTCTTCTTACAATGGCCAGATTCTTTTGCTATAGTATTAGATGCTTTGATTAGATAGTATGACCATGCTTCTGCCCACTCATCTATCATCTCTAAGTCTGGATCTGTATATGTCATACCATTCTTAGCCATCCAGTATGCAAAGTTAATGATACCTACACCAAGTGGTCTACGGTTCATTGTAGACAGTTCTGCAGCTAGTACAGGATAGTCTTGATAGTCTAATAGTTGATCCAATGCTCTTACAATTAGCTCTGCTGGTCTCTCGAAGTCTGATGGATCCTTGATAGCACCCCAGTTGATAGCTGCAAGAGTACATAATGAGATCTCACCTGATGGATCGTCAATATTGTTTAGTGGTTTAGTTGGTAGATTAATCTCGCAACATAGGTTAGACTGTTTGATTGGTGCCATTGAAGGTCGGAAGGATCCATGCTCGTTAGCATGATCCACATTCATTAAATATATACGTCCAGTATCCTTCCTCTCTTGCATGAAGCTGGAGAAGAGTTCGATTGCTGGGACTTTTTTCTTTCTGATGGATGTCTTTCTTTCTGCCGCTTCATAGAGTTCTCTAAACTTGTCGACGTCTGTATAGAAGGTATCAACGAGCTCTGGTACATCCGCTGGATCGAGTAATGTGATATCTCCACCTGCTAGTAACCTCTCATAGAAGACTTTATTGAATTGTACACCATAGTCAAGGTGTCTGATACGGTTGTCTTCCACACCTTTATTGTTCTTGAGAACGAGTAGCTCTTCAGCTTCAAGGTGCCATATAGGATAGTACAAAGTTGCGGCACCTCCTCGAACGCCTCCTTGACTACACGACCTGACAGCCGATTGAAATAACTTATAAAAAGGTATGACGCCAGTATGAGTTGCGTGACCGCCATTAATACTCGATCCCAGTGCTCTGATAGAACCAGCTCCGATTCCAATTCCTGCTCGTTTACTAACATACTTGACTATTGCTCCTGTTGTTGCATTAATACTATCAAGTGAGTCTCCGCTCTCAATCAATACACAAGAACTAAACTGTCTTACAGATGTTCTTACACCAGCCATGACTGGAGTAGGTAGTGATATTTCAAACTTAGACACACAGTCGTAGAATTCTTTGACCCATTTGAGTCTGTCTTCCTTGTAGTTGTGGAACAAGGTAGCACCAATAAGCATCATAGCTACTTGAGGAGTCTCAAATATCTTCTTAGTGAATCTATCTTGTACGAGGTACTTGCCTCTAAATTGTTCCATAGCAGCATATGTGAATGTGCTATCTCTATCGTGATCGATATACTTATTGAGTGTATCAAACTCCTCTTCTGTATACCATTTCAGAAGCTCTGGTTCATACATCTTAGCATCCACATTGTGCTTAACAATCTCAAGCAAGTGTGGTGGTTCGAATTGGTGATAGGCTTCTTTTCTTAGATGATAGCTGATCANGCGACCAGCCACAAATTGATAGTTTGGAGTTTCTTCTGAGATTAGATCGGCGGCAGCCTTTATCATCGTCTCTTGAATTTCTGACGATGTTATTCCATCATAGAATGATATGTTGCTGTTAAGTTCCACCTGCGACGCTGACACACCTGTAATACCTTCACAGGCATTACCTATTACTTTGTGTAGCTTCTCTAAATCTAGTGGTACCTTATTTCCGTCTCTCTTTAATACATTAATCTCTTTCGACACTTCCGTTTTCCCTTAAAATTTCTCTGTTTAATAAATGTTGTTGTGCCACGTCATCTTTCGATTGACCGTGATAAGCAACAGCATGTGCACTTTCTATCATGTACTCGTTGATGTTAACCATCGAGCCAGTTTCTTCATTATCAATATATAACAGCTCACCAAGGATACGACCGAACTTACCGGTTGCGTCTTTATGAGTTTTAAGGATTGGAGTACCAAGAGTTAACTGATTCTTTAGAAAGTCTTTAGCTAATAAGCCAAATTGTTTCTCAGCCAAGTCGCGTGTCCTACTTTCTGGGGTATCAATACCATGTAATCTCACTCTCTCTTTCTTCATCCATACACCGAAACCTAAATCGATGTTTACATCAACGGTGTCCCCGTCAATAACCTTTACTATTTCTATTCTATATTCGTACATTTGTTTCTCCCTTTTACTTTGCCCAGACACTGAAGGCAAGTTTAGCTTTTAGTCCGCTAAACGTATTGTTGTCTATAATTGCTCGTACATCAGCTGGCTCCAAGCCGCTGATGACCATATCGTTAATGTCTTTCTGCATTATAGTGGAAGGCCAAATACAAACATTATACCCACTATTGATGGCAGAGTCAACACTTAACTTCGTAGTTTCATTCCTTGGCTCATTATCTAATACCATCACCACATCTTCAGCGGTTATATGTTTCTGAATCAACTTCCAATGTAAAGAACCTACAGCAACACTATTAGGAATGAACATAGAGTCAAATTGACCCTCTAAGACATACACTCGCTTCGTCTGGTCTACAGTGTCGAGACCATAGATGAAACCAGTATCGTCATCATTCCAGTTAAGTTTTAAGTATCGTTGCTTGTTGTTCGGATCTATTGACCGAGCAACTGCCCCAAAAGTACGACCGTTACCATCTGACAAAGGCAGTACAATACGAGGATCTTTACCATTGAATTCGTCTCCTGGAAACTTCTCTGGTAGCCACTTTTTAGCCCAATTATAACCATTCTCTACATAGAATATCTTGTAGTGAAGGTTGCTTGGAATTAACCTACTAAGTATATATCTCTTTGCACTATGCGTGTGAGATAGTTGGCTGATCTTTTTCAATTCTTTGAATGGCTTGTTGCCAATTGTCGAAAATGTAGGTTTACTGGCGAATGAATCTACGGGTTTATCGACGAAAGTTGCGGTCGCTTTCTCCTTGAGAGTCTCCATGAGATACTCTTTATGAAGTTGCGGATCCTGTTCTTCTAAGAATTTAGAGAAGTTCCTTGAGACATGACAGTTATGACAATAGTAATAGTACTCTTGCTTCTTGGATATTAGATATCCTCGAGCCTTCATCTTATCTTTATGACTATCGCCACAGTATGGACACCTAAAGTTGATCTGCCCGTTCTTATTAGAAAAGCGATCGAATCTATTAGATAATAGTAATGCGTACTTGTTTTGTATCCATTCTGCCATGTCCACCATTATACAGGTACATGACTATAATGTCAACTGTTAACTGCCAGTCATTGGTAGATGAACACCCATTGATATGAGAGATGATACAACTGCTGCACCACCCATTATCATCCACTTCCACTGATGTAGCTTGGATAGTTCTGCTCGAATGTCTTCAGACTCTCTATTCATATCGTCTCTTACGTTGCCTATACGCTGGTGTATAGCATCCATCTGTACGAAATGTCTATCCATAATAGCTTCTGATTGATCTAACCTAGTCTCATGAACTGCTAGGATTTGTTTAATGTCACTAGAAACATCTGCAAGTTTATCGATAGCTGTATCTAGCTTATCTATAACCTTATAAACGTGTTCAATGTCTGTTGTGATTTTTTCTGCCGGCACTTGATAACTCCTATTTTTTATTCTCAAGTTTTTTGATTCGTTTATCGATGCTAGCATAACCGTCAAATTCTTCTAAGCCACATTTGTAATGTGCTTGATCTTCTAACTTTTCGATACGATCTTTGAGATTTGGATACTGATTTAACCAATTCTCCTCTCGTTTTGCTATGTTGATATCATACTTAGCTGACACGTATTCCATGAACGAATCGAGCTTATCCTGGAACCAAACACCTACCTTAGTGTTTTTAAACCACTGATAGAATGATGATCCAATTACGGATGATAGAATTGTTTTAAGTAGGTACCAGTACATGCAAGTATTTAGCTACTTGACTTCTTTAGATCCTTCTTAATTGCGGTAACATAGTGCGGTATTCCATGATCAACTATGCCATCAAAGAACTTCCATCTCTTCCAGGAATTTACTATTCCATAGAACAAATCACCCCATGTTGGTTTAGTTTGAAGGTCGCCATCTTTGTTGAAATATATCATGTCACCGTGATGTCTAAAACCTAACCATGCAGGTGGAATTCTAGCTACTATGTCGTTATTATTCATGAATCTCATGTGAGGACATTTAATGTTCTTAACGAACAATGGACCACCTACTCTAGGTGAACCAAATGTGAATAGGTGCTCAACCTGACCATTGAGTCGTGTTGCTGCTATGGTTGCCATTGCAGCACCTAAACTGTGACCACAAAGGTAGATTGTTCTAGGATTCTTTAGTTGTTGATTGTGGTCAACATCTGCTAGTACTTCCATCCACAAGTCATTAACTTCTTTCTGAAAGCCTCCATGAACCTTACCCCCAGCCATTGCTGTATTTTTGATAACATTGAGATCGGCAAGTACATCATTGAGCTTACTTGGTTCTGTTCCTCTGAACGCGAACCATAGTTCCTTACTATTTTTACAAACGATCATCTCTGCACCATCATTGCTAACAAGTCTCACGCTAGTGAATCCTATCTTCTTAGCAGCTGTGATAGCTGGTTTTTCGTTCATATACGCTATCGCTGATAGCTGTGCTCCAATGAGTGCCTTTTCCATATTACTCTCCGTTAGTCTTAGGCTTGTAAGAACTCTTTCTTTTAGCCGTAGTCTTCTTCTTTGCTGCTGGCTTTTTAGCTGCAGGCTTCTTTCTTGATTTGTAGACTCTTTTTTTAGACTCGTCTACATCAGGAGTGCTCTTGTCATCAGCGATAAATCTTCCTTTGGAATCTTTAGCTCTAACGGTTTCGAATCCTAACCAGTCTGTAAGTTTTGTGAACCAACTCATTCTTTTTCTCCAGTTTTAATAGCTACGCCTATACCTTTCTGACCATCAGACATGGTAACGTCTCTATAATAAATTACTACTTCACCTAGCTGTTTGATATACCTTTTTAGTTCTTGCATATCTTCTGCCATTACTTTATAGTCTCCTACAGTAGTGGCAACGAATACAACCTCTCCGTTGTTTTGTTCTTTCATTTCATCTAAGAATCTGTCTAGGTATGTGTAACCTACTGGCCAGTCTGGGTTCTGTCTCTGGTCTAGGTCACATGCCTTAGGTCTCTTCTCGACACCTTCTATCATCTTACATGGATTAGTTATCTTTGTTTCTGATACTACATACCACTTAGGAGCAGTAAGTTGTACTGCACGAGGCAGGTCTGGTTGCATTATCTCTATCTCTATTGGCTTAGAGACTATTTCTATTTGCTTGCTACCTAGTAGCGAACAACCACTAGTCGTTAGAGCTAGGATTGCTAAGAGCGTTAAGTTTCTCAGTATCATCTTCCAGTCCTTCCATTACGGCTTCACTTGCTTTATTGAATCGAAGCTCAATCATTCCTGGCTTCTTCAGTGCAAGATTATCTAAATTATGTCTAGCAAATATAGCTAAGTATTCAGCCTTCTCAGCTTCTATCTCAGCATTCACTCTACTCATGTTTTGTAGTGCCTTTCCTTGCTTCTCGAAAGACTCTCTCATAGTTTCCATTGCTGCTGTCTGCTCTGCAATGGCACCTTCTAATTTCATATTGTTAGCTGATAATGTTTGGTTCTCATTATATAACCAATAGCCACCTAAACCTAATACTAAAATTATACCTATCAACATCTGTTGCATTATACTTCCTCGATCTTATAGTTAAGACCATCAGCTCCTTGGAACTGAATCTTATCTCCATCTTCATTGATGAATATTAATAACTTCTCTTTTTGTTTAAGTATTTTAGGTACGTTCTCAAAGACTTGATCGTCTGCATCACCGTAGATAGCATTATAAGATACTGTCACACGATGATATGTTATGAACCAGGACTTCATCCAGATCCATGCTCTTCTCATCCAATCCATCACTCGCTTACACCATTCCCAAAACTTCTTCATCTCGATAACTGTCCAAACTTTCTATTGATCAGAGCTGCGTCTATCTTGTTCTGATCTTTGTATTTCTTTTTGTTCTTTGTGACTTTAACATCATCAGGTCCATTGTAACCCATACCAGCAATATTACCATCACCGGCATTCATTGTTGGAGCATCCTCTAGCATCTTATCAAAACCACCAACTGTATTGTACAATCTGAGGTAGTCAATGATCTTATCATCTGACTCTAACATAATCTCTTTCTCAGACTTATCTTCCCAATCTTCTCTTACAAGATATAATGCAGATGCATATGAGGCAAGTCTGGTCTTACCGAATGGGATCTTTTCAAGGATACGTTTGAGTTTTAGAATCATTACATCAAAGACTTTGAATGAGTTGTTTTGAACTCTGTCTCTTTTGTTCTTAGGTGTCTTGATATTACCACGCTCGTCAATCACACCAGTCTTATACGCTTCCCATTTATTGAAAGGCGTAGCTAGTCTTTTGATAAACTGATAGACTACAAATATGTCTACTGCGGATGTCTTAGCCATTAAAAGTGCTCCTAAGGACGTCAACAATATGTTGATCGTCAGCTATGTCTGAAGTGATTACTACTTCACCTCTTATACCAATACCTGGTACTCTTTCTGGAAGCTGATCTAGAATTATAAGGAAGGGTTTTAATATCTCTAAGTAGTCTCTCAACTTAAAGAATAACATCTTTGTAGTGCCTACACTTCCAAATAGATTGTATAAGATCATAAGGTGATTAAGTACTAATCTTTCCTTGATATCTCCAGTCTCCTGGTATTTATTAAACAACCTCTTTAAATACTTAAATCTTTTCAGATCGTCAAAGAATTCAGCTTCATCCATACATTGTGGATTATCATAAAAGTGAGCGGCAAAGAGTATAAAATTCGAATTTTCAATTTTTTCCATAATATTATTTAGTTCTCAGAAATTAATGCTATACAATAACTATTTGTCCTAACATGCCTGAGTGGTTTGTGCATTGATATACAACATTGGATGCGTTCTGTGGAACTGTCCAGTAAGTTGTATTTCCTGCAGCATTATTTGAAATGCCATTTACATATGCTGCTCCACCACTGGCAACTCTGATTGCTAATGGGTGTGATGCATATGCAGTATTATCAAATTGATAAGTTAATCCTCTATAGAGGTATAGCGTTTCGTTGTCGGATCCTTGAGCTCCTCCGCTTGTAACATTCCATGCACTAGAGCCATTGGCTGCTAGTTGGAATCGTACATGGGAGATCATCTCATCCGCGGAGTCTGCTGTATTCATATTTCTATGATAAGCACCAAATGCTCCATGATATAAGGAGTTAGCAGCAACAACAGTATGACCGTTATAACTATCAGACGCAGTGGGGAGTGCAGCTTCAGTGTTGTATGCTGGTGCGAAAGCGTCTGTCAATAAGTTTACAGTGCTTGGATCAAATGTGAATGTAATAGTATTAGACGAGCTAGTTATTAGTATTCCATTTGATTGTGCTAATGTAGTCACAAATCCTTGAGAGTTGTTTGATACAACATTACCTACTGGTGTGTTGATTGCACTGATTTGGTTCTGGAAACTGTTCAGGTTGGCACTAATTGTGAGAGTATTACCTGAAGCAGATGTGAATATGTTATTCGAACCTACAATGTTAACCGCAAAGGATTGTGAATTAGATGCTACATTGCCTGTAGTACTGTTTATTTGACTCACTAACGGTGAAGACACCTGTACAGCTGCAGCCAAAGTAGCTACATTAACTGTTCTAGTAACAGCTGATCCAGATGTGTTCGCAGTTATAACTAATAGGTCAGCATTTGCTGCCGCATTAGTCGCTGTGATCGACGTAATCTTAGGCATAATATATTATTTTCTTAACTGTCAGCTAATTGAGTGTCGTCAGCTGCGTCTCCAGCAATAGAAGATCCAGCTACAAGTACTTCAAAATGTACTCTGTTTGCTCTTCCACCACTTCCCGCAGTTCTTCTTACCCAGCCAGCATGAGTTGTATCAGTGACGCCAACTTCTGTTGTGTCTACACCAAATACTTTTACAGGATCACCTTGTGATTCTGAAGTTGTAACTGATTTAGGCTTCTCAGAATAGGTTACAGCATTAGCTGCTGCAACAACTGCTAGAGTTGCTCCTGGTACGCCTGCTACGACTTGACAGTTTGTGTTTGTTACGATACTTGTGACTAGATGATCTAAGCTATTAGCTCTAAGATAGTCACCAACAGCTAACTCGGAATCAAACAATGTTGATGTACCAGTTACTAAACCATTAGCGGCAATCGCTACAGTACCTGTAGATGTCTTGTCGTCTTTATTTCCCCATAATGCCATTTTATTTCTCCTGGTTTATGAATTGGTTAATTTACTTCTTCTTTTTGTGACCGTGAGACATTTCTTTAACAATCTCTAAGTCAGAAACAGGAACGTCTTTAACGATTCCTTCTTTAAACATTACGTCATAATGAGTTACGATACCTTCATCTTCTGAAGTCTCTTCTAGTGAATGCATTCCAGGAATACATCTACCTTCGCCATGCTCTTTATGAACAACGTGTGTAGCACAATCATGCTTTAAAGATTTATCAACTGCAGGTCCGTCAAGATCATCAGCCTCATTATAGAGACCCTTAGCCATCTTTTCTTTAGATGACATCTTCTTCTTGCCTTCAGTAGCTAATTCTTCTTTTTTAGCCTGTACTATTGGATGTGAGTCTTCAGTCTGAGCAGCGTCTGTGTCAGAATCTTTAACTCCCATCATTATTTTACTGGCGGCATCAATAACATTTTGCATTGCCTTGTTGTCACCTGTTCCAAATATATTTGCCATTTTACTCTCCGTTATATGCTATATTTATAATAATTAATTAAGCCATCTTACCTTTGCCAATGTCTATTTCCTTTTTAGGAGCGACTTTGACAACTTTTCTGCCAGTAGCAGGGTCAGTAGCTATGATTGTTTTTCTATCTGCTCTACGCTCGATAGCCTCGTTTTGTCCAAAAAGCTCTTTGTTGAACTCTCTGGCTTCATTGGCTCTTTGTAGAGCTTTTGAAACTTTAGGATGGTCTGACAGGCCTGGCTTGATCTTATTTATTGCCTTAGTAGCACCAGTCATGTTTCCACCTTTGTATCGCTTATCAAAAGCAACACCTGTTGCCATTTTAACTTGCTTCTTAGCTATACGCTTGTTAGCAGTTGCAATACCTTTATCTCTTTTACCTTGTCTTGCATCAATTGCTTTTTCAGGATAGCCTTTATGTCTAGCGTTTTCGCCAGTCTGGTTATCTTGCTTAGCTGCAGCCTTATACTTATTCATAGTATCAATCTTTAATTCATTGACAGTTTCTTCTTTATGAGTGCGAGCTGCATCTGCTGCATTTTGAGTGTGACCGTAAAATCCTTCATGGTCTCCACTATCATATGCTTTTTTAGCTTTCTTTATATGGCTTTGAACTTTAGGATGTTTGTTATCTGCATGATCGTTATATGTGTCAGCCATTCTATCCATAGAATCGTTAGATTCTCCAAATGGTTTACTTCCAGCTTTTTTTATTGCAGTAGCGCCTCTAGCAAATCTTAGCATTTGGTTCTTATGTTGCTTGTTAGCAGCTTTTTGATAGTCTGGATCTCTTCTNTCATAGTCAGCNTTGNNTCCNGCCATTGANACATTTACGTTTCTCTTGTGTGCAACTTTCTTAACTAGCTCTGGTGATAGTTCATTAAGATCCTCTTCACCAAGTTTACTTTTAGCCATTGCAACACCTTTTCTCATTTTTGCAAGGTTCTTATCTTTATCAACCTTGGCGCCAATGTTTAAATGCATTTTTTCTTTATCAGTGATCTGCTTGTTTCTTTTACCAATATAGTTTAACTTAGTTGTATCTGATAACTCACCTAGTACTTCTTCACTCATACCAGATTTGAATGATTTGTGACTATCGTGATGCTTATACATTGATAGCTTCTGTGCTGGTTTAGCAGAGTCATGCTTCTTCAACCAAGATGATGCGTGATCAACTGATACTTTATGAGTGGATCCATCTTTAAACTGTACACCTTTGTGGTTACCTTTAGTGTCTACAACACCTCTTAGCTGTCCAACAATATGTGGTGCATCAGATATACCTCTTTTGCCTTTTGGCTTAGGAGCTGATGGTTTAGCATCTAAATGTGAATCGTCTGATGTCTTGTATCCGCTAGAGTCTCTCTTAGCTGCCTTTTTAGCTGCATTATCTGATTGCTTGTTAGCTATTTTAGCTTGATGCATTCTGAAGATTTTACCAGCTGCAACTTTTCTTTCTGCAGGTGACATAGCTTCAAACATATACTTTGCATCTTCTTCGCTATAGTCTTCTAAAACACCAATATACGCTTCTCTGTTTAGACTACCAGCATATACTGACTTAGCTTGCTTCATTACTCTATTCTTTTGAGCAATTCTTTTTTTCTGTTCAGGTGACATTGAACGATATCTTTTACCAGATGATGTATTGTCCCATCTACCTGCTTCGTCCATTTGTGATACTGATTCTAACTTAGTACCCATTGGCTTTGCAATTGGGTTCTGCTTTCCTTTGTAGTCTGGATGACCAGGAATTGGTTTAATCGCATACTTGCCATTAGATTTTCTACTAGCGTTATTAATATCTGCAGCAGAAACATGAGATGGTCCTTTTACTCTCATTTTACCTGTGATTTGATCTTTAACCATTGCTTCATCAAGTTCTGCAAATCTTGAGAACTGAGGTACTTGGAAGCCTTCTTTGTGGTATTTAACTTTGATTTGTGAGTCATGGAAACTATCAATTTCATGTTCTTTAACTCTTTCACCTGGCTTGATTCCACCATGTGCTTTCATCTTAGATCCAACTGAATGTACTTTAAATGAACCTGGCTGACTTTTGCTCTTTCTTAATGTTACTGACATTGCTTCGTCAAATTCAACTTCTTCGTTCTGACATCCACATGAGCTCATTAATACTTCTTTGCCACCTTTTTTAGAACACATAGGACACATGCCTTTCTTAGCCATGAGTGCACCGTATTCATCTAGTTGTGCTTGTTCTTCCATCTCTTTTGTTCCACCCTTGCCATAAGTCTTACAAGGATCTTCACCACAACCACAGTTCTTAGCTTCTTTTACTTCTGTTTCTTCTTTGTTGATTGCTTTCTTAATTTTTTTACGTCTATTTTTGAGGTACTTGTCTGACTTATCTACATCACCATCGTTATCAATGTCTGCGTCAGCTTGACCAACAGGATCCAAGTCTCTTACGAGATTGTTCTCTTCGATTTCATGTTCTTGGCGGTGTTCTTCTGGAAGTGTCTTATCCATTTGAAGTTTGGCATCAGGCTTATTCATCTCTCCGCCAGCTTTAGGTACACCATCAACAGCTAGACCTGCTTTAGGTTTCTGTGTAGGTTCTTGCTCGACTCCAGGTGTTTGTCCTGGTGTGTCTTTAGCATACTGAACCTTAGCTTGTGTAGTACCATACTCTAGAACTTCGTCGAGCTTAGCTTCAACGGTTCTCATTTGAATTTCAAGTGCACTTAAAGAGGCTGTATCATCTAATGAGCCTGCTGACCCATTGTTCATGTCTCTGTACATCTGTCCTATTGATCTGTGATCTTTTTTCATAGTTTCCTCTAAAATTTAATTAGCAGTTCCATCTTCGTCTGGCTGCTTTACCTCTTTCACCATCCCAGCTAGATGAACGTGCACAAAATGCTTTACGTCTCCCTGCTGCTTTACTTCCTTTCTTTAACTTGGAAGGTGGTGTGGTAACAGCTGTCTGTAACTTGCTACCTGGATTTCTGCGTTTGTATGCATTAACGCCTTTCTTAGTCATTCCAGCTCCGGAGTCAACAGATCGTTTATGACCTGATCCTACGGACATACCTGACATGTCCTCTGATATATTTATATTATCTTTTAAGTCGTCGAATGATGAATTAACTAAATCAATGTTTTGAATGACTAATGTGTTAGGCATAAACTTAAACATCTCTTCTACTGCTTGTAATTCGTCTTTATTATTCTGGACATTCTGTCTAATTTTAACATAAATCTGGCCATTGTCATCGTCAGTAATTATATCAACTAACTTCTGAAGTAATTCGTATACCTTACCTCTTAACTTTGGATCCTGTAGTGCCTTCTCACCTTTCTTCATTGTTCTTTTCATAAGTTCTAGCTCACCTTTCTTAGCTAGACCCATTCTGAACAACTGGTTCATTTTAGCAACACGGTCTTCCTTGACCTCTTTCTTCCCGTTTTTCTTAGCATCCTTATCTTCAACATCTCCAAACTTGCTGAACTGATGTGACTTATTGTCCTCATCATCTCTGTGCTTTGATAAAGTATCTCTTAACTTCTTTCCTTGTCTTTTTCTAAATGCTTCCCAGCCAGCGTTACCACCTTCATCTACTTCTTTTCGCTTATCTTTCTTGGTATGCTTAATCTTGTCGTGAGTATCACCTTTTTTACGTTGGTCTTTTCTACTCTCTGCTCCTCTTTTCCTAGACTTTTCATCAGTCTTAGTGAGGTCTGTAGACTTGTCTCTGTCTTGTACGTAACGAACTCTAGGTGTTTTTGTTTTACCCTTCATTTTATCACGATTAGCATTTCGATTCAACTGTTTTAGTACAGCTTTTGAAGTTATTTCTCTTTCTGGTGTACCAACTGCACCTGCATCTGGCATATAAGCTGCACCAACAGCTTCTTGGAATGCCTCATTTACTCGGGCTTTGAGTGCATCATAGTCAATTTTCTTACCTGGTTTAACTTTGTAATCCTTTATTGAAGCAAATTTACTTCTATCAACTTTGATACCAGCCTTTTTTCTATCCATAGGCTTTGGAAATGTACTTCTTAGACCCATTGCAGCCATGGCATCTTCGTTCTTGGCTTGAGCTTTCTTCATCTCTGCTGGTGTAGGAGCATCTTTGTGTCCTTTAGGGTTCATCTTCTCACCACGTGCTCTTTTAGCATGGATGTTTGCCCATAGACCTTTGCCTTCGTCCATTGATGGCTTATCATGTCCGTAACCCATCTTTTTATATTTGATATGATCAGCTTCTGTTTTAGCTTTGTAGCCTTTGCCAGTCTTTGGATCATACATCATATGAGGTTCGAACTTAGAATCACCAAGTAAGTCTCTTAAATGCTTTTTCTCTTCTTGTGCAAGTTTGTTAGCAGTAGCATACATTACTGAGTCAGCTTTGTTGCCATACTTTTTAGTGAAATAGGATGCTTTCTTCTTCATTCCTTTTACAATGTCTTCTGCTTTATCTTTCTGTGCAGCTGACATTTCAGCGATCTTTCTGTTGATGGCAGCAAATCCACCCTGTTGTGGGGTTTGTTTGCCATGAGGATTATTATATCCATCAACATACTCAACCATTAATAGATCTGGGTCTACGTCACTCTTAACAGCTTTAGATTCAATTGCTTCGATTGCTTCAATCATCATATCAACAGCGTTTGCAATGTCTGCTGCTTCTCTTCTGATCTCAGCTTGTTTGTTTTTAGCTAATTGGATCTTTAGCTTTTCTTTGGTAAGGTCTTGAGTCTTGTCTAATGCATCATCTTGTGCATTGTGTTTATCTTTTAGCTTTTTGAATGCCTTGTTCGTAGGTGACTCGTCGATTGTTGAAGATGAATTGAGATATGCTTTGAGCGACCATCTCTCTCCACTATCGGTGGACCCTTCATTGACCATGTCTCCGATGAAACTTTGGAAACTTTGATTGACGGACTCTTGTTTTTTTGATCTGGCACTTCTTAACCTAATTAATTCAGCAGACTTAACTTTTGGCATAAGTCTCTTTGCAAGTTTATTTATAATAGGAAGTTTACGTTCAATTCTTTTATCTATCTGCATCTTCTCTGATGGAGACAATGCTGAGTAGTTTGCACCTTTAGGTCCAGCAATCCTTTTTCTCATAAGGTTTCTTGCTTGACGTCTTGATCTTCTGATCAACATATCCTGAGTAGCCATTCTCTTTCTCTTTAGCTTTCTCATTCGTTGAACTCTGAACTTCAATCTTCTCATTTTGATAGCAGCTTTTCTTCTCTGCATCAAAGTGTAGACTCTTTCATTGATTAAGTCTTCAACCATAAAGTCTTCATTGATTGCTTCGTCCAAGTCAAAGTCAGTAAGACTATTGACCCACTCTAACAGCTCTGCATCTTCAAAACCTTCTTTGATATGTCCTGCGATGTCTTTGTGATGACCGTGTAATGATTTAGGTAGTCCAGCTTTGAAAGATTTATGATCACCACTCTTAGCATGGTCTCTCATTTTAGTTCCGCTGATACCTGATACACCTTCACCATCTGGATCTCTATGACCAGCTGAGTGAACAGTGATTGATTTGAAATTGTAATGGTCTGGATGGCCATTGTATTTGTTTAGAGTACTCTGATACTCTTTGACTCTATCGGATCCAGCAACCATGTGTAAGTGGCTATGTCCAGCTTCGTGAGCTTTCTTAGCATGATGCATGAATGTAGGATGTTCTTTAGATGAGCCTGATACTTCTACACCACTGTGGATCTTTTTAACATATCCAATCTTATGGTCTTGTGGTATAGGATTCTTTTTACTATCATGTGAGTGTGATAGAACGATATTAGCTTTTGAACCTTTAGACTTAGCAATAGCATGAGTCTTATGAATTAACTTCTCATGACCAGTGGTCGGAGGATTCATTCTTCCAAAAGTAAATACGTGATGTGATTCTTTGCTTTCCATCTGTGGAGAGATATCAATGATATCTTTTAGCTTTTTAGAGGGAGCTGTAAGTTTGATTTCACCTTTCTTGCCTTTCGGCTGCTTTAAAGGTGGTGGTGGTACTGCGACTCCAGGAGTCCCTGTGTCACCGCCTGGTTTCCCAGACATTCCTTGATCTGTAATTGGCATAAGTGTTTCCCTTAGGCTTAACTCGTTAATATTTGACGGACTCTTTCGAGGCTCTATTCCATCTGCCTGAATATATTTATAACAGGTCTAATTTCTAGAATCGGATTCCCAGCCTTTTATTACGTCTTTACTAAAGTTTGCATAAGAAAACTCTAATCTATCAACAAGTTTTACTGCACTAGTACCACTTTTGTCGATTGCTACGTATCCTTCTTGTCCAGTTGGTGCCCAACCATCTTTAGTTTTCAACATAGTCTTCATGAAGCTACCGCTGTCAATCTTTTTGACTAGCATGTTCTTAGCTTCTTGTAGATCGTAATAAAGACTAAACACTGCCATCAGTGTTCGTCCATCGATTTGTTTTAAAGGTCCAGCAATTTGCATATACTTTGATTGCACTCCTGCTTTACCTTTAGGTGTTTTTAATTTATCTTTCTGCTTATCAAACTTAGCTTTGATGTATGGAATAAATCCAGCAGTAGCTACTGCACGAGTAGGTGTCTGGTTTGCTCTAATAAAGCTGTTAGTGTAAGCTGTCGCGTGCATATTTATTTCTGGTAGATTGAGCAACTCAAATACTGTCTTAGGTATCTTCCTAAAGTTTATTCCAGCAGAAGTCAATAACCGTTTTAGATCAGCTGACTCTTTTTTAGTCAATGTAGCGGATCCACTTACATCTCTATACATAGCGTCGACTTGCCAAACACCCTGAGCTGCCTTTGGCATTTTTACTCCGAATGTGTTTGTAAGGTAAGACAAGTCTTTGCCAGTATAAGTTGTGTGCCATACGATACCCATTTTAGCTGCTTTAATATTCTTAGCTAGTTCAGATTTAGCTGGAACCGTATACACAATAGTATTAGGATGAAAGGTAATATAACTCTCACCATCAATCATAGAAGATTTAACATCACCTGAATCGAATAGAAAGTCTCCTTGGATGATATTTGTAATACCAGAATCTTTATATCCATTGAACGCTAGCTTAAACTTTCTTTTAAGCTCAGGTCCTAAGTCTGGTGAATCGTTAATGTCTTTGATAGATGTATAATATAATGGCGTCTTATTGAACAGAGACTTCTTAGCTACGAAGAACTCTTTAGTGACAGGATGCCTACCTAAAAATATAGCTGGTGCTCCGTCCCACTTAACAGACGTATCGACAGGACGTGCAGAAGTACCGTTGAGGGTATCTCTCATTCCTGTAAGAAAGCTAATTGCTTGTCTTGTTCCGTCTACACCCAAAAGGAAGATTGCATCTTCCAAGTGGGTCATGTGTGTATTTAATGCCATCTATTATTTATATCCTAAAAATCAAACGATTGTTGAGGTGTGTAGTATCCAGCAGCTTTACCATAGAAGCCTAAAGCCTCTAACTTGAGCACTAACTCGTCAAAGTTGAATTCACCAGCTTCTGCTTTACTAGGATAGATTCCTACAGTCATTGGATCAGAAATTGCAAATCCGCAACCTGCTAGGATTGGGTTAGCTGCAATGTACTCATCTATCATGTCTTGACCTATGTTCCACATATGAACGCTTTTTGTTCTAACTTCAAAGTCGCTGATTGTCATGCCAGCTTCTACTAGACTCGGCTCTGGTTGGTTTCCTAAAATTCTCATTATATTTGTCTCCTTACTTACTTAATATACATCTATTATACCAACTTTTCCATTTGAAGTCAACAGTTTATTGAATTTTTATGTGCGGACATGATAATCCAGGTACTTGAGACATCGCATAACTAGTGAGCTGAGCAGCCAACTCATTCTTTTTCTGGATACTTAACAGATCAATATAGTAGCATACCTGTAAACCAAGGTATTTTGAGTATCCAGACGTGCCTTGTGCTGCAGAATGTTGCTCTATCCACTTCTCACCATCGACATGAACACCAAAATGATCTAAAAATGTCTCTATATTAGATTGAATAATACCTAATTTTGCATAATCTACAGTAGGAAGACCGGCACTTGCAATTATGGATCCAATCTCATCAGCCTTACTCTTCATAATAAACTTACCTGCTTCAATCGTAGTGGTTGTTTGAAACCCAGGTAGATTATCAGATAGCATCTTCACAACGAAGTCTTGATAGATACCTACTTTACCATGAAATGCTGCTGCAGTTGATCCTTGAATCCTATCAATCTCCCCTTGGTGACCTGTACCAGCCTTTCTGAACTTTAGCTGACCAAGTTTACCATTGTAGCTAAAATGTAGATAAGTGAACTGTGTATGTTTTGCATCTGTACCACTGAAACCTGTGAACTTGATATCTGCTGCCGAAGCTGCTGGGTCATTTACCATCGTACTCTTTGGCGTAGTGTTCTCAACTTTCTTCAATGAGATACCAAATAAGTCTCCATTCTTCATATCCTCAAGTATGGTAGCATTTAGATCTGGAATAAACTTGTCTACAAATTTACCTTGTGTGTATTTTGATCTATCTAATGTTGTCGACACCGCCCATATATCAGCTGGGTTCCATTTGTCGTCATTAATATTGATCTTGGTATTCTTTCTAGTCACTTTAAGGCAATCATATATCTTCTTTGTAAACTCGCTTCCTCTATGGAATTCATATTTCTTGACACCTTTGAGGTTCATTAAGTTTTCTCTTCCATAACAGAAGTTTGCAATTGCTACAGCAGACTCCATCCAACTCTCTGAACAGTTATCCATACAATCGTTATGTGTTCTATCGCAGTCACTAAATTGTTTTACAAAATCGTTCTTGAAGTATTTGACATCTGAAATGTCTTGGATTGGTTTAGGAAGTCCTTGACGACATGCTAACATATATGCTTGCATCGATTCACCAAGAGCTGTAATCTTAGCATCAGCACCTCTACCAGATCCTTGAGCTTGTTTAAAGAATGCTCTATACCTACTTCCTTGCGAGGTTCCGTTCTCAAAGAATATATCAAATCGAACAGTGCCAATGGATCCATAACTAGATGCTGCTTTTTCTTCAATGAACTTTGCGTTGGAGTGTGCTTCCAAAGCCTTTCTGAGATCAGCTTTAAAATCTATCCTTTCGTTGACAACTATCTTTAGAGTCTGGTCGACTTGACTTGGAGTATGTTTACCGCCTCCATCGCCATCAATAGTTGCGTTGTATTGATTTATCATTGGTGCAAGGATTTCTTGCAATTCCGCTGATACTTTTTGACCCATGTATGACATAACCTTGTTCCCTTCGTCTACTAGACGATCGTTAGCTTATGTCATATTTAGAGTTTGCAACTTCTTTGGCGACTTCTGGGGTCTACCTATTTGTAGAAGATGTGGTTATTAATAACCACTGTCTCGTTCAATGAGTCGGCCCAGTAAGGGTGAACCGTATCATTGTGATAGTGTGTAGATCCTTCTGTAATGTCACCGTAGTCGCCATTCAAAACAGAATCGGCTATTAGAAGTGAGAACATCCAGGTTGCACTATCGACTGGCTCATCTGACTTACCGTCACAGAACCAGCTAAATTGACACATATTGCGAACAGGAAACAGATTGCCCTTCCAGTTCTCTTTCCATTGTGCTTGATACACAACTTCACAAATAGTGTCTGGGTAGTGTTGATTATCTACCCGATTGATAACTACTTGCGCAACAGCAATCTTACCAGCAACTGGTTGATTACCTGCTTCGAAGTAGATATTCTTTGCCATACAGTATTGAGCTTCCTGAAATGGATTAAGCTCTATAGTATGGCCATGCCATGATGTATCGTGATCTTCGCCTTGTACTGGTAATGTATAGAATGCTGTACACCATCCAAGTACAAACATACAAAGATATTTTAGATACTTTAATTGATTTTCTTGACTCATAGAACCTCCTTACAATCCTAAGATACGAGCTGCTTGTTTTGGATCAAGACTGCCACCCTCTAATAGGTGGTCTCTTACCTGCTCAAAGTAAAAGGACTCGTCCTCTAATCCGTAGTAAAATAATCTTTCCTTACATGCTGAAAAGAACTCTACAAGGTTCTTGTGCTGTCGGCCTTCTGCTCTTTCTGCCGACTCAAATGTAGGCATCTTGTGTGTATTTCTGTGCATAATATTTCTCTTCTCAAGTATAGGCGTATTATACATAAAAGAGTATTCAAAGTCAACAGGGAAAGCAATATTGCTTTATTTTAATCACTTACAATCACGCAAAAAAAAGCCAACATTTCTGCTGGCTATAAAACTACTAAAAAAATTCTTGGAAACGGACAACCCCAGTCTTAATCGTTTCAATTCCGTATGTCAGCGTATAGCTAAACACTTGCCTCTAAACTCAGTCCCCACTGCGTCTAACAAGAATTACACTACATTTACATGGAGTGCGATGTATTTATAAGTTGTAGTTTTTACGTAAAGTCTTTGAATACATCTTTCAATGACTTATCTTCACTATGACCAAACTTGCCTTTGTCGAATATGGGAGTGTCGTCCACAATATCGGCTTGAGCTGTTTGCTCCACATCATATAATCTCATCTTAGCTTTGTCAACTCCTATGACGAACCTACGATGAAATGCTGGGTCTGCATATCTATTTTTCAATTGCTTAACCATAAACTGGTTTAGCTGTTCGAGTTCTTCTGTTTGCGAGAGTGCCACCATGAAGTCAGCTGTCGCCGGTAGACCGAAACTTTCCGACGTATCTTCCAGACCAATGTCAGAGCTCGAGTAACCCGATCTATTTGTTTGTGTTGCACTGACGATTGGCACGTTGAATTCCACAGCCAGTCCTCGTAACTCTTCTGCAATCGCTTTGATAATCGTGTAAGAACCTGCATTCATACCTCCTTTCAATCTTGAACTTGCACATATGTTGAGGTAGTCGATATAAACAATATCTGGTACGAAGTTCTTCTTAGTCTTTAACTCTTGCATAAGATGTCTGAGATGATTAGAGTTAGCTGTTGCTGTAGGATATTCCTTAACAATCAACTTACCAACTGTCTTAGCTTGTAGTCTCTCCATCTTCTTCTTATACGATTCTTTAGGTAAGATTGCAAGATCCTCAAGTGTAACATCTAACAAGTTAGCATCAATACGTTCTGCAATTCTTTCTTCTGCCATCTCCATAGTGACATACAATACGTTCTTACCTTCAACCATATTGCTTGCTGCACAATGACACATGAATAAACTTTTACCAACACCAGTACCAGCAAGAATGATATTAAGAGTTTTATTCGGTATACCACCCTTAGTGATCTTATTCATAAGTTCAAGGTCGTAGGGCACTCGAGTCTCTTTCATGTGATAGAAGTCGAATCGTTCTTCTGCATCATCAATAAAGTCATGACCTACGCTGTTGTCGAATGACACTTGTAGTGCTTTGGTTAACAACTCTGGCAGCTGACCTTTCTCGTCAGGCTTATTCTCTAAGATGTTAATGCCATTCATTATAGCATTGTAGATAGCTTTATCTTGACAGAACTTTTCAGTTTCATCTATCAACCATTCTTCCTGGACTGGCTCTGGTTGTTGGCTCAGGAATGACAATGCACTATCTATAGTAGTTGCATCTACATTACTGATTTGCTGAACCTCAATATTCATCACTTGTGGCGATGGTACTGAGTTATACTTGTCAAAGTACTCACGTGCTAATTTGAATAGCAACTTCTGATGAGGCTGTGAAAAGTATTCTTCTTCTACAAACGGCAGAGTCATTCTAGTGTACTCTTCGTTTGTGATTAGACTATGTAAAATCTTATCTTCAATCATTGTGTTCTCTTATAATTATAGTCTATGTTAAATGAACAGGATACTCTTGGTATCTCTGTTGGTTTCTGTGCTGACACTCTATGGAATAACCAACTAGGCCAGAGAAGCATATCGCCTTCTACTGGTTTGATGGCATGCGTCAGAGTGTCTGGCGCTTGTCTATCGTGCATCTTATATGGAGTAAGAGGACTATCAAACTGTATGCTTGAGAATGAATCTCCTGCGTTTGCATAATACGTTCCACTTACAGCACTTAAAGGATGGTTATGGGATCCATGTTCTGTACCTTCAGTGTACACATTAGCCCACATTATTAACCAAGGTTCTTCAGTGAACTCTTTTCTTCTGGTATCAGCCAAATACTTTATAGATGCTTGCTTAGCTGTCTCTATCAACTTCACTACTTCTGGATGCTTAGCCCATTCGGCATTAGCTTCTTTATTATGATAGGTAGTGTATTCACCTAAGTCTTTAATGAAGTCAATGGTATGGCTCGTGATTGCTTTATGATCTAAGTCTGTAACAACCCGAGCTATCTCTGTAGGAAACAACTTACGTGTCACCTGATCTATTATCATACCAATTCTTCTGCAATTCCTAATAGTTCAGCCAGTACTAATAATAC